>Ga0164241_10000144_pt1 | contig 171417 bp, 162 predicted proteins | sample OricomyardsoilBY_FD_108780 | JGI IMG/M metagenome (GOLD analysis project Ga0164241, IMG submission 108780) | Backyard soil microbial communities from Emeryville, California, USA - Original compost - Back yard soil (BY) | ecosystem: Environmental > Terrestrial > Soil > Unclassified | place... | reverse complement strand
TAATACGAAAACACAGAGCCCCAGCGGGGCGACATATCGGTAACGAAAAAAAAGAATACAGAAGTCCCGTAGGGACGAAATAGCAGTCAACTCTATAGCAACCTAGCTGGCACTCGTACAGGACACCTATTCTTTTCTTTGGCGAATGCCCAATTAGGGGTTATTTTTGTATCCCCTCATTTTAACTGGAGGCTTAGCACCTGATTATGTCGCTTTCAACCAAATACAATCCTTCTGAAGTAGAAGATAAATGGTACAAATACTGGATGGAGAATGGATTTTTCCATTCCGAACCCAATCCTGCTAAAGAAGCCTATAGCGTTGTCATTCCTCCACCCAACGTAACAGGTGTATTACACATGGGACACATGCTCAACAATACCATTCAGGATGTATTGATTCGCAAAGCACGGATGGAGGGAAAAGAAGCGTGCTGGGTTCCCGGAACCGATCATGCATCCATCGCCACCGAAGCGAAAGTGGTAGCCATGCTGCGCGAAAAGGGAATTAAAAAATCAGACCTAACGCGCGACGAATTTTTAAAATACGCCTGGGAGTGGAAAGAAAAATATGGCGGCATTATCCTGGAGCAATTAAAAAAACTTGGAGCATCCTGTGATTGGGATCGTACGAAGTTTACGATGGATCCCGATTATTACGATGCGGTCATTGATGTCTTCATTGATCTTCACAAGAAAGGATACATCTATCGCGGTGTACGCATGGTCAACTGGGACCCCGCAGGAAAGACTGCACTCTCTGATGATGAAGTAATACACAAAGAGACCCAATCAAAACTCTACTACATCAAGTACGCGATTGAAGGTGGTGCAGGAGAATTTGTAACCGTTGCTACGGTTCGTCCGGAAACCATTATGGGTGACGCGGCGATCTGCGTGAATCCCAATGATGAGCGATACAAACATTTAAAAGGCAAGAAGGCAATCATCCCATTGATCAACCGTGCCATTCCGATTATTCAGGATGAGTATGTGACGATGGATTTTGGAACGGGCTGTTTAAAAGTAACTCCTGCTCACGACATCAATGACTATGAACTCGGAAGAAAGCATAAGCTTGAAACCATTGACATTTTAAACGAAGACGGCACGCTAAACGAAAAAGCAAAAATCTTCATTGGCGAAGATCGTTTTGTAGCGCGTAAGAAAATTGCGAAGGAACTGGAGCAGAAAGAATTCCTGGTAAAGATTGAAGATTACAAGAGCAGCGTTGGACATTCTGAACGCACCGATGCTGTCATTGAACCACGCCTTTCATTGCAGTGGTTTTTAAAAATGGATACCATCACCAAGCCTGCACTCGAGCACGTGATGAATGACGACATCAAACTCTTTCCACCAAAATTCAAAAACACCTATCACCATTGGATGGCCAATGTTCGTGATTGGTGTATCTCACGTCAGCTCTGGTGGGGACATCGTATTCCTGCTTGGTTTGATGAAGAAGGAAATTATGTTGTAGCGAAAACCGAAGCTGAAGCTATTGAACAATTTAAAGTCCGAAGCCTGCCTGCCGGACAGGCAGGTCCGAAGACGGAAGTCGGAAGTTTAAGGCAAGAAACAGACGTGATGGACACCTGGTTTTCCAGTTGGTTGTGGCCGATTGCTGTGTTTGATACTACTGTATTCAAAAATGATGGCAACAAGGGAAACAAGGATTTGAATTATTACTATCCTACCAACGATCTGGTAACAGCTCCTGAGATTCTTTTCTTTTGGGTGGCGCGGATGATCATTGCGGGATACGAATATAAAAATGAACTCCCGTTCAGAAATGTTTACCTCACGGGTATTGTGCGCGACAAGCAGGGAAGAAAAATGTCGAAGTCATTGGGCAATTCTCCTGATCCGCTTGACCTGATTGCCAATTTCGGTGCCGATGCCGTTCGTACAGGAATGTTGTTCAGCTCACCAGCAGGAAATGATCTGTTGTATGATGAAAAACTGATTGAGCAGGGAAGAAATTTCTCCAACAAGATCTGGAATGCATTTCGATTGGTGAAAGGCTGGGAAGTGGTTGACCTGAAACAACCTGAAGAAAACAAAACAGCCATTGAATGGTTTGATTCAAAATTCAATCAATCCTTCGCCGAGATCACCGATCACTTCGAAAAATTCAGAATGTCGGATGCGCTGCATGCGGTGTACAAACTGGTGTGGGATGATTTCTGCGCCTGGTACCTGGAGATGATCAAACCCGAATTCGGAAAGCCGATCGATAAGATCACGTATGATAAAACAGTGTCAACATTCGAGACACTCTTAAAAGTTCTTCATCCGTTCATGCCTTTCATTACCGAAGAACTCTGGCATGAGTTGAGCGACAGAAAAGAGAACGATTGTATTATCGTTGCATCGTGGCCAACATTATCAGGAAGTAAAAATGATACTATCCTGGAAGAAGGAAATCTTGCCTTTGAATTAATCACACAAATCCGGAATTCAAGAAACTCCAAGGGCATTTCTCCGAAGGAATCCATCAGACTTCATCAAAAAGAAAAAATCAAGAACCTGAATATTTTCTGGTCTATCGTAAAAAAACTTTCCAACGTAAGTGAAGTTTACATTTCAGCAGAAAAGCCAACCGGAGTTTCATTTTTAGTGGGCACGGCTGAGTTTACCATTCCTCTCGAAGGGAAGATTGATGCAGCCAAAGAAAAAGAAACGATCCAAAAAGATATTGAATATCAACGCGGCTTCCTGGTTTCCGTTGATAAAAAATTATCCAACGAAAAGTTTGTCAACAGCGCGCCTCCACAGGTGATTGAGATCGAACGCAAGAAAAAAGCAGATGCTGAAGCGAAGATAAAAGCGTTGGAGGAGAGTCTGGCGAGAATTTAGTTAGGTGGAAAGTCCGGAAGTCAGAAAGTCCGGAAGACAGGAAGCTGGAAAGTCGGAGGACGGGGGACCGAAGTTGGGAAGTTGGGAAGTCCGGAAGTCAATTTTGGGGGGCTAAGATTTTAGGATGTATGAAAACATTTTCAATTGTATTGTTATTGGTAACTTCTGTGATGAACAGTTGTAATCGACTTGATATTGAAAAAGGCACACCAACATGTATCGAGGATAAGATCAAAGGTTTTAATAAATCATCACACTGCGGAGACGCTAGTGTCAAAGAATATCCTTTCAGGGAAATACGGTTTATGCTTTTGGTCCCGGAACTTGCGGTGCCGATATGACAGCCGAAGTCATGAGTTCAGACTGCGTCAGCCTTGGATTTTTAGGCGGATTTATTGGTAACACAAAAATAAACGGTGAAGAATTTTCCTCCGCCACATTTATTAAAACGATCTGGCAGAAGTAGAAAAAATTGTCCCTCTTTCGGTCTTTCTGACTTCCCGACTTATTTCGCTAGACACGAGCGGCAATAATCAGCTCAATATTCTTAAACTTCATTCCAAACTTCCGTGCAACGGGTTCGCTGGTCAATACGCCTTTATAAGTGTATACGCCCTTCATAAACCATTTGTGCAGGAAAATCATATCGTCCACACCGCCTTCTTCTGCAGCGCGCAAGATTGTTGGAATAAAAATATTACTTAGTGCGTTGGTTGCAGTGTTTGCTACGCGCGATGCAACATTGGGTACACAATAATGAATCACATCATACTTGCGGAATACCGGTTTGCTCAGTGTGGTTGTTTCAGAAGTGGCGATGCAACCTCCCTGATCGATACTCAAATCGATGATCAGCGAATCGGGCTTCATGTGACTGACCATTTCTTCAGAAACCACATGGCGCACTTTTCCTTTTTCTGCGCGCAGGGCACCTACCACCACATCCGCATTTTTTAAGCTTTCACTTAATGATATCGCATCAATCGTAGATGTGTAAAACTGATGCCCCAGTGTGTGCTTGATACGTCTCAGCTTATAAAGATGATTGTCAAAAACCTGTATTTCTGCTCCAAGGCTTAGCGCCGCACGGGCTGCATACTCGGCTACGGTTCCGGCTCCAAGAATAACAACCTTTGTAGGAGGTACTCCTGTGATTCCTCCTAAAATAATTCCGCGACCTTTATTTGCCGTACTTAAATATTCAGCGGCAATGAGCATCACCGTACTGCCTGCAATTTCACTCATGGCGCGCACGATGGGCATGCCTCCCACCTTATCTTCAATAAACTCGTAGGCAAGCGCAGTGACGCGTTTCTTGAGAAGCGCCTGAATGCAATCCTGCTGAAGGTTGCCCATTTGCAGAGCTGAAATCAGTGTCTGGTTAGGTCTGAAGTATTCGAGTTCTTCGATCGTAGGCGGCTCGATCTTCAGAATAATTTCTGCTTTGTAAACTTCCTCCGGTGAATACACAATTTTACCTCCGGCATCGCTGTAAAGTTTATCTGAAAACTTTGCTCCTTCACCTGCCTTCGTCTCCACCCAAACTTCGTGACCATTTTTTACCAGCAAGGCGACCGCATCCGGAGTGAGGCTTACCCGGTTTTCCTGTAACGATATTTCCCGGGGCAATCCAATGAAAAAGGAATGTTTGCCCTTTCTTACTTTCACCAGTTGTTCCTGGGTGTACAAGCTTGTTTTGGCAAGCTCTTCAAAACCTGTTTTACGCTTCTCAGCCATGTGCAGTGTATTCTATTACGCGTGTCAACTTATTATCCTGCCGTATTCGCACGGACAAAAAATCAGGAGGCCATAATGTCGGAATTCGTTCCGGCCATTCTACAAAACAATACTTACCGGAATCAAAATACTCCTCGGTGCCAATATCGTATGCCTCAATTTCGTTTTTAAGGCGATAAAAATCAAAATGGTAAATCGTTGAATCCTTGCCTTTGTATTCATTGACAATGGAAAATGTCGGACTGCTCGTGCCCGATGAAACACCAAGTACCTTACAAATTTCTTTTATCAGTGTTGTCTTGCCAGCTCCCATGTCACCAAAAAATAGCCACACGTTTCTTCCGTTTGAAATCTCCAGAAGCTCACGTGCTGCTTGTTCTAATTTATCAACTGAAAGCGATTGGCCCTGAGCAACCCCTTTCCAGGCACTATCCATTCTTCGAAGTTAGGAAAATTAAAGGAATGATCATCTCCTCCAGGCTCACTCCGCCATGCTGAAAGGTGTCTTTGTAAAAATTGACAAAGTAGTTATAATTGTTCGGGTAGGCGAAAAACTGGTCTTCGATGGCAAACACATAGGATGTAGACACATTGTTTTTTGGTAAAAAAAATCGTTCCGGCTTGTGCGCTTCCATCACCTTATCGCCTTCGTAGCCAAGATTTTTGCCCTGTTTGTACCGAAGGTTGGAATTCACGGTCTTATCACCCACGATTTTGAAGGGGCGTTTTACGCGAATTGTTCCATGATCGGTGGTAATGATTACCCGAGCCTTCTTTTCAGAAATTTTTCTCAGGATCTCCCAAAGCGGCGAATGGACAAACCATGATTTTGTAATTGAACGATACGCTGATTCATCAGGAGCGAGTTCACGGATCATTGCCATATCGGTGCGGGCATGCGAAAGCATATCCACAAAATTGTAAACGATCACATTGAGTTCGTTGTTAAAAAGATTATTCACCGTGTCGGCCAGGTCTCTTCCTTCCTCCAGCTTTTTAATTTTGTGATAGGAAAATTTCCCCGTGATGTTGTTCTTCTTAAGTTGCTTCTCTAAAAACTCCTGTTCGGAATTATTTTTTCCATCATCTTCATCTTCGCCCACCCATAGTTCCGGATTGGTCTTTGCCATCTCCGAAGGCAGCATTCCCGAAAAAATGGAATTACGCGCGTAGGCCGTGGTGGTTGGTAAAATGGAATAGTAGGTTTCCTCCTTATCGACATTAAAATATTCACCGATGATCGGCTCAATCACTTTCCATTGATCAAATCTTAAATTATCGATAATGATCACAAAGCAAGGTCTTGTTTTATTGATCTCCGGAAATACTTTTTTCTTCATCAATTGATGCGACATGAGTGGCCTTTCTGCATTGGGATTATTCAACCAACCTTCATAGTTGCGTTTCACAAAACGACAAAAGTTAGTGTTCGCATCCACTTTCTGCGACTCGAGAATTTCGGACATGTCTTTGTTATCCGCCTGATCCATTTCCAATTCCCAATAAATAAGTTTTCGGTAGATGTCAGACCATTGCTCAAAATTGAGACTATCTAAAATGGCCATGCTGATCTTCCCAAATTCCTGCTGGTACGTCAGGTTCGTCTTTTCGGTGACCAATCGCTTATTGTCCAAAATCTTTTTCACTGAAAGCAAAATCTGACTGGGGTTCAGCGGCTTGATCAGGTAATCATCAATCCGGGCGCCAATGGCGTCTTCCATGATCTGTTCCGCTTCATTCTTGGTGATCATCACCACCGGCAGATTGGGTTTGGCATTTTTGATCTGCGTCAATGCTTCCAATCCTGACATGCCCGGCATGTTCTCATCAAGGAAAACAACATCAAAATGACGCGTCTCACTCAACTCCACAGCATCTGTACCGTTATTGATGGGTGTAATATCGTAGCCACGTTGCTGGAGGAATAGAATGTGTGGCTTAAGGAGATCAATCTCATCATCGGCCCAGAGAATATTATATCTTTGCATGAAAATCTGTGTTCTAAGTTCTTCTATTCTAAGTTCTTCTAATTTACGAGTAATACACCAATCTTGTTGTCATAACCCTTGAACAAAAAAAAGATTATCAACGATCCTGTTTACGGTTTCATTTCCATCGGAAGTGAGTTGATCTTTGACCTGATTGAACATCCGTATTTTCAGCGTCTTCGCCACATTCGTCAATTAGGCCTTACTGACCTTGTTTACCCAGGGGCACTTCACACGCGGTTCCATCATGCTTTGGGTGCCATGCACCTGATGGGGTGCGTATTGGACAATCTTCGCAATAAAGGCATCAAGATCAGTGCCGAAGAATTTGAAGCCGCCCAGGCAGCTATTTTGCTTCATGATATTGGTCATGGGCCATTTTCCCACGCGTTGGAGGAAACCTTACTTTCCGGAATCAAGCATGAAAGTATTTCGTACCTCTTCATGAAGGAGCTGAATGTATTTTTTGATGGCAAACTGGACCTCACGTTAAAAATATTCCGCAACAGTTACGAACGAAAATTTTTTCATCAGCTCGTAAGCAGTCAGCTGGATATCGACCGGCTTGATTATCTGAAACGAGATTGCTTTTTTACAGGTGTGATGGAAGGCAGTATTGGAGTGGATCGGATCATTGCCATGCTGGATGTACACGACGATCGCATCGTGGTGCAGGAGAAAGGAATTTACAGCATCGAAAATTTTCTCAACGCCCGAAGACTCATGTACTGGCAAGTGTATTTACATAAAACAGCTGTCAGCGCCGAGCGCATGCTGGTCAACATCATCCGGCGTGCACATTATCTGCTGAGCCGTGGTGATACCCTGATGATGAGTGATGCCCTGAGAATTTTTCTTGCGCGACCCTATTCCATCAACGACTTTACTCAAAATACTTCCTTGTTAAACGCCTTCGGGCAGCTGGACGATTATGACATCTGGGGTGCTCTGAAGATGTGGAGAAATCAGCCTGATCCGATTCTAGCTCAACTATGCACGATGCTGCTTCAGCGAAATCTTTTTAAGATCACGTTGACTTCCGATTCCATTAAGAAAGGGCAGATCGAAGATGTTAAAGACAGCATCAGAAAACACTATTCGGTAGGAAGCAATGAGTGCTCCTACTTGTTTTCTGTTGGAACAGTAAGCAATGCCGGATACACGATTGAAGGAGAATCAATTAATATCATCACCCGAAATGGTAAAATCATGGATATTGCTGAAGCTTCCGACCTTTCCAACATCACGGCACTCAGTAAAATCGTGAAAAAAAACTATCTATGCTGGCCCAAAGACATATCTTTGTTATAGAAGTTATCCGTTATCAGTTAATCGTTATCAGGAATTTATCAGTAACCATTAACTTTTAACCGTTAACTTTTAACCGATAACTGATTCCTATGGAATTTACAATCAAGCAGATTGCCACATTGTTAGGTGGAGAAGTTAAGGGAGACGGAGAAGGAAAGATTAACATGATGGCCAAAATTCAGGACGCCAGGCCAGGGCAGATCTCATTTTTATCCAATCCGAAATACGAACAATACATTTATTCAACACAGGCCAGCGCCGTTATTGTAAAAAAAGATTTTCAGCCAAAAAAGGAAGTTGCCACCTCACTTATTTTGGTGGATGATCCTTACCTGAGTTTCACTGCTTTGCTTGAAGAATATCATAAGCTGATCAAGTTCCAAAAAAATGGAATAGAACAACCCAGTTTCATTGGAGAAAACAGCACGGTGGGTAAGCTGATTTATCGTGGCGCCTTTTCCTACATCGGAAATAAAGTTGTCATCGGCGATAATGTTAAAATTTATCCTCACGTCTATATCGGTGATCATGTTGTGATTGGCGACAACACCATTCTTTATCCGAATGTAAAATTGTATTCGGGAACGCGTGTTGGTAAAAATTGTATGATCCATGCCGGCACCGTCGTTGGAAGCGATGGTTTCGGATTTGCACCCCAGGAAGACGGCAGTTATAAAACAATTCCGCAACTGGGAAATGTGATCATTGAAGATGATGTATCGATTGGTGCCAACACCGTGATTGATTGTGCTACCTTGTTTGGAGATTCAACGATTATCCGCAAAGGCGTGAAACTCGACAACCTCATCCAGATTGCCCACAATGTAGAAGTGGGCAAAAACACGGTGATTGCTGCCCAGGCCGGAGTATCGGGATCATCCAAAATAGGAGAAAATTCAATGGTCGGTGGCCAGGTTGGCATTGCGGGGCATATAACACTGGCCAACAATACCAGCATTGGAGCACAGGCAGGGATCGGCAAATCCATTAAGGAAGAAGGCCAGCGCCTGCTGGGTTCACCGGCTTTCGATATAAAAGAGTATTTCCGTGTTTACGCTGTTTTCAAAACGCTTCCTGGTATGAATAAGCGACTAAAAGAACTCGAGGCTGCAGTTCTAAAAGAGTCGCAAAGCGAGAAATAACCAGTTTTCTCCATGATTCCGCCCAAATAATGCCCACCTTGCGGTTGTGTATTGCTTTTTGCAATCCCCGGATTAACACTAAATTTGCACACTTTATTAAAGAATGCTAAATCACAAGCAGCAAACCATCAAAAAGTCGGTGACCCTTTCGGGCGTTGGCTTGCATACCGGGGTTCAAACCGATATGACATTTGTGCCCGCAAAGCCAAATCACGGAATTAAGTTTCAACGCATCGATTTACCAGGTTCGCCCATTATTGATGCGGATTGCGATCGGGTTGTCGATGTATCGCGCGGAACCACCATTGAACAGAGTGGTGCCCGGGTCAGTACGATCGAGCATACGTTGGCTGCACTCGTAGGACTTGAAATTGATAACGTACTCATTCAATTGAATGGACCAGAAGCCCCCATTATGGACGGCAGCTCCATTCAGTTCGTTAATATTTTAAAAGAAGCAGGCACGGAAGAGCAAAACGCACTGCGCGATTTTTTCGAAGTACAGGACGGAATCTGGTATCGCGAAGTTGACCGCAATGTGGAAATTGCTGCTTTGCCGCTTGACGACTACCGCGTGACGGTAATGGTGGATTATAATTCACCGGTGTTGGGAAGCCAGCACGCTTCCATGACCAATATTCACCAGTTCGAAAAGGAATTTGCACCATGCCGCACATTTTGCTTTTTGCATGAGCTGGAAATGCTTTACAAAAACAATCTGATCAAAGGCGGTGACCTGAACAATGCCATTGTGATTGTTGATCGTGTTGTAGAAGCTCATGAACTGGACAACATCGCCAAGATGTTGAACAAGCCAAAAGTTGAAATCAAGAAGGAAGGGATTCTCAATAATATTGAACTCAGGTACAACAATGAACCAGCACGTCATAAGCTGCTGGACATTGTCGGTGACCTGGCGCTTGCCGGAAGACCATTGAAGACGCAAATTCTTGCAGCACGTCCGGGCCATGCGGCCAATGTAGCGTTCGCCAAGAAATTGAAGAAGGCGATGCAGGAGGCTGATAAGAAAGGTATACCTCGTTACAATCCGAATCTTCCTCCTGTTATGGATATCAATCAGGTATCCAACTTCCTTCCGCATCGTTATCCGTTTTTGCTGGTGGATAAGATTATTTACCTGGACAACGAAACCGTTGCTGGTATAAAAAATGTGTCTATGAATGAGCCGTTCTTTCAGGGTCATTTTCCAGGCAACCCGGTGATGCCCGGTGTGCTTCAGGTGGAAGCCATGACACAAGTGGGAGGCATTTTAGTTTTAAATACCGTTCCTGATCCTGAAAATTACTGGACCTATTTCCTGGGAATTGACGGATGCAGGTTTAGAAAAATGGTTTTGCCGGGAGATACGTTGGTCATTCAATGTGATCTGCTTGCACCGATCCGCAGGGGTATTGCCAAGATGTATGGCAGAGCCTACGTGGGAAATACCCTTGTTTGTGAAGGAACAATGACAGCCAGTATAGTCCGTAAAAGTTCATGAGTTATCATTCTTTAGCCAACGTCCATCCCGATGCTAAAATCGGGCAGCATGTGACCATCGAGCCCTTTGCTACCATTGCACAAGATGTTGTCATCGGAGATGGTACCTGGATCGGTCCTAATGCTGTTATTTTTGATGGTGCCCGCATTGGCAAAGACTGCAAAATATTTCCGGGCGCTGTCATCTCAGGGATACCCCAGGATCTGAAGTTCAAAGGAGAAAAAACTACTGCTGAAGTTGGAGATCGCACCACCGTGAGAGAATGCGTTACCCTCAACCGCGGTACCGTTGATAAATACAAAACAGTGATCGGCTCTGATTGCCTCATCATGGCCTATGCGCACATCGGTCATGATTGCATCATTGGAAACAGTTGCATCCTGGGAAACACCGTTCAACTGGCAGGTCATGTTACCATTGATGACTACGCGATCTTTGGTGGAGCTTGTGCCGTTCAACAATTTTCCAAAGTCGGGGCACATGCCTACATTGGGGGCGGCTCACTGGTACGCAAGGACGTTCCTCCGTATACAAAAGCAGCGCGTGAACCTCTCATGTATGCGGGTGTGAATGCCGTAGGCCTTAACCGTCGCGGGTTCTCTGCTGAAAAAATCAATGAGATTCAGGAGATCTACAGATTCATTTTCATGAAAGGTCTCAACAATTCCAAAGCCGTTGATCTGGTGGAGAAAGAGGTGCCCGAAAGTGTTGAACGAAACTACATCCTTGAATTTATTCGCAGTTCAGACCAGGGCATCATGAAAGGTTTTAACAGCGCAGCTCCTTCTTCTGTAGAGCCATAAAATCAAAACCGTGAAAATTTCCGTTGAAAATCTGGGGAAGCGTTTCAACCGCGAATGGATTTTCAAAAAGCTCACCTACGATTTTGTTCCCGGCGTGTATGCCGTTACAGGCCCTAACGGTTCCGGTAAATCAACGTTACTTCAGACCTTGTGGGGTCAATTGCCAGCGTCTGCGGGCGTGATAAAGTACTCTTGCGAAAAAGAAATTCCGGTAGAAGAAGTATTTCGATACACGTCCATCGCTACTCCCTACATGGAGCTTATTGAAGAGTTTACCTTAGTTGAAATGGTCCGGTTTCATTTCAAATTCAAAAAGGCTAAGCACAATAAAACAGCGGAAGAACTCATGGAAAGCATGGAACTTAGTCATGCCCGTGACAAGTTCATTTCTAATTTTTCTTCGGGTATGCGGCAACGCCTGAAACTTGCCTTGGCATTTTATTCGGAAGCAGAAATATTGTTTTTGGACGAGCCCACGACCAACCTGGATCAGAAAGCCACAGCCTGGTACCTCAAAAATCTTGCTCAAGTCCCCACGGATTGCCTGGTTTTTATTGCTTCCAACCTTGAGCAGGATTACCCCTTAAGTGCCATTAAAATTGACATTTTGTCCTACAAATAGGTTACAAATCCGCTTTTCCCGAAATTAACAGCAGTTGAGCATAGCGATTTTCTTTTGAACCTCTATTTTGCTTAAGTTTAAGGGCTAATTTTGTCCCGATAATCAGCGTATTAAAATTCTTACCCATGAAGTCGTTTAAAGTCTTGTTTCTAGTGATGGTGTCAGGTGTCTTGATCAGTCTTTCGGGGTGCAAAAAACCGGACCCTACACCACCAACAGTCGAAGAAGAGCAGCTTACCAAGCTTTCTCAGACCTGGAAAATTAAAGAAGCTAAACTAGACGGCGTAGTCAAGGATTATACAGGATTCACATTGATCCTTAATGGAACCCCTGGTGCGGCTTCTTTTGGATACACTGTAACCGGCAGACCGAGTACGAGCCCATGGCCCGCAAGCGGACAATGGACTTTTGGGGCCGATCCACTTTCTGATATTATTCGTGATCCGAGTTCTACCGCTGACAAGTTGGATATGAAATATTCTGTTACCGATACTCAATTGAACATCGGTTTTACTTTTGGCGGGACAGGCTATAATGCAAGAACGTCAGTGGTGAAAGGTGCGTGGACGTATACGTTTGATAAACAATAAGATCTTTATATCTCGTTCTTAGGAGCCTCGAAATTTTCGGGGCTTTTTTATTTTAATACGACTACCGTAATACCAGCTCCTCCCCGCTCAACGTGTTCGTCCTTAAACGAAGCCACCTGCTTCACTTTCTTCAACTGCTCACGAATCACTTTGCGCAACACACCCTCTCCTTTGCCGTGAAGAATTTTCAATTCGCCTTGCCCTAACAAGATCGCATCATCCAAAAATTGATCGATAAGAGAAGCAACTTCTTCAACGCGTTTTCCGCGAACGTCGAGGGTTGTGTTGAAATTTGATTGCTTTTCAAAAATATTAATTCCCGCATTGCGCGCACGTGAAAATGTATCTTCCTTCTTCACCACCAGGTCACTTCGTATAAGGCGATCAGCTTTTACGTTGGAGCGTATATCACCGAATTGAACAACAGCCGAATTGTCTTTCAGTGAGAGGACAGTGCCTGTTACTTCCTGCCCGATGAGCCTTACCTTATCACCTTCCTTCACCACAGCACGTTCGGTAAATTTATTCTTCTCCTCCGTAGGCTTTACCTTTTGCACGATCTCCTCAAGACCCTGACGAACTTTTCGCGTTTCCTTTTTCTCGGCTTTATTCTCACGAATATGACGTATTGTCTTTTCAATCTCGCGATTCGTTTCTTTTAAGATCAGCGACGCTTCTGACTTTGCCGTATTGATGATGTCTTTCTTTTTTACTTCAAGTTCCTGCGCCAGATGCTGGTACTTTTTCAATGCCTCGTTTACTTCTTTTTCTTTTTGGCGAAGATTTTTTTCTCTCTCTCCCATTTGCTGTTTCTCATCAGCAACGGTTTTCATCAGTGACTCCAGTCCTGTTAAATCCTTACCGATAATATTTTCGGCTTCATGAATCATGGAGGAAGGCAATCCTGTTTTTCTTGCAATCTCCAATGCAAATGAACTTCCCGGCTTCCCGATCTCCAGCATGAACAAGGGTTCAAGGCGCTGGCTGTCAAAAAGCATGGCGCCGTTTTTTATACCGGGTGTCTGATCGGCAAATAATTTAAGATTGTAATAGTGTGTTGTTGCAACACCCCAAACACCCTTGTTCACCAGCGAAGCCAGTACAGCCTGTGCAATTCCTCCTCCAAAGTTAGGATCCGTACCAGAACCCAACTCATCCATCAACACCAGGGTTTCTGAAGATGCATGTTCAATAAAAAAACGCATGTTGCGTAGATGAGAACTGTAGGTACTCAAATCATTTTCAATCGACTGCTGATCGCCAATGTCAAGAAAAATATTTTTGAAGATGCCTACGGTAGATTTATCATGAAGTGGCACTAACAATCCGCATTGCACCATGTATTGTATGAGCCCCACCGTTTTTAAACAGACCGATTTTCCTCCAGCATTAGGACCTGATATCAAAAGCAGAGGATCTTTATCGGTCAAATCAATGGTCAGCGGTACAACAGGTCGCTTACCTTTAAGGCTTAAAAAAAGAAGCGGGTGTCGTGCATGCATCCAGTTCAGGTCAGGGTGTTTGCTGAGTTGAGGGAGAGTGGCTTCAATAGAACGTGAAAATTTTGCTTTGGCACGAATGAAATCCATTTGCCCAAGAAAATCATAAGCATCCTTCACCGCCGGCAATTCCGTGCGAAGAAGCTTCGTGAGTTCTTTCAATACTTTTACAATCTCCCTGCGTTCGGCCAATTCAAGATCCCGGATTTCATTGTTCACCTCCATCACTTCAGCGGGCTCCAGATAAACCGTCTGCCCGGTAGAGGACTCATCCAAAATAAATCCCTTGATCTTTCTCTTGTGTTCTGCCAGCAACGGCAACACCACGTGACCATCACGAATGGTGGGCGAAACACCCTCAGGAACATATCCCTGATCGGCAGCCTGCCTGAAGAGTTGCTCTGCGATTCGTCTTACCCGGCTTCGTTCTTCACGAAGTTTTTTTCTGATCCTGCTCAACTCCACACTGGCACTGTCCTTTACTTTGCCATCATCGTCGATGGCGGTACGGATCTTTGAAAGGATACGTTTATCCAGCCCAACCGATTCACCCAATGCAAACAAGCGCGGGTAGAACAATTTAGCTTTCTCCAAAAAAAACAAGCTGTCAAATATCGTTTGTAGCGATAGAGAAAATTTATGAAATGATTCTTCCTCGATGAAGCTATCCTCGATGGCAATCACCGGAAATAATTCACGGGGATCGAAATAGTGGGTGGATGGAAATGCTTCACCTTTTTCAAGCAACTGGTTGAACTCAAGATTTTGTTCGAGCAGGATGAGAATCTCCGCATAGTCTGATCTGAAATACAAATCATCGACCCGCTGCGAGCCCAGTGAACTGACGCAATAATTTTTAAGGAATTGACGTATCTGATCAAAACCTAGTTTTTGCTCAACATCTTTCGGATAGATCATTGTGGTTTCACCGGCACGGCCGCACGTTCCCGCAGGCTCAGAGAATCAATCACGGCAGTCATTATTTCTTCCATCTCCTTGGGGTGTTCAAGATAATACGAATATGATTTTTTTAACACGGAATCCGGTATACCCCGGCGTTGCAGCATTACCTTTTCATAAGATTCAAATATATGCCGTGCCGAGTCGGTCACTACGATTGTGGTTGACAACCTTGCTTCGGCCAGATAGACCTCTATCAGAAAATTGGCCATTTGTTCCTTATTCAGTACATCATCAGGCTTCCGGTCGTTCATGCATGAGCCAAGAACAACCGCTGCAACAATCATGATCATGCAAAATTTCCCCATCATCCCTTGTGCTGACTTAACCTCAAATAATATCGGTGATACCCAAAACGAAAGCTCGAAAATAATCATAATTCGACTATTTTTGGGTAACGAAAATGGACTGGCGTTGAAAGAACTGCTTAAAAAACTAAGGAAGTACGAAATCCAGATACGCAAGGCAATTAATAGCCAAATGCAGGGCGATTTCCATTCCATTTTTAAGGGATCAGGATTGGAATTTGATGATGTGCGCCCATACCAATATGGCGATGATATACGCACCATTCACTGGGCCGTGACCGCCAAAGGGCATGGTACTTTTGTAAAGACTTTTAAGGAAGAGAAAGAACAGACGATCTATTTTATTCTTGATGTCAGTGCATCGCAGGATATCGGCACACCCGGGAAAACAAAATTTGATGTGGGCCGCGAAATTCTTGGAGTTCTTGCCCTGTCCGGAGCCAAGGAATCCAGCCACATCGGCATGATCGCTTATTCCAGTGAGCGTGAAAAATTTATCAAGCCTGCTAAGGGGATCACACAGGCTTATGAAATTATTTACAACATCGTGAAGCTGAAACCCAAATCAGTTAAGACCGACCTCACGAAAGCAATCGCCTTTGCACTTAATTCCATCAGGCGAAGAAGCGTGATTGTTATGATTTCCGATTTTATTGACGAAGGATATTTTCATAATTTAAAATCTCTAGCCAAAAAACATGATCTTGTCCTCATTCAGGTGAGTGACAAACGTGAAGTTGGTTTGCCGAAGCTGGGCATCATTCCTGTGCTTGATAAAGAAAGCGGAAAAACAATCTGGGTAAATACATCGTTTGGAGATTTCAGAACCAAATTGAGCGGACATCACCAGGAGCGGCAGGAAGGGCTTGGCAATTTCAGCAGAAGACATCAGGTGAATTATTTAAATGTGAACACAGACGAGGACTATGTGCCCAAGTTGTTGAAGTTGTTTAAAGTGAGGAACAAATCGCTGAAAAGTGCTTAACAAGAATCTGTTTATCGTTCTTTTTTCTCTGATTTTGTGTGGCACAGGGTATGGGCAGACAACCGTAAAGGGCTATTTCTTAAAAGACAGCATTAAAATCGGAGAAACTGTTCCCTACGTGCTCACCGCGCGCTATCCAAGGGAGCTGAATGTTCTGTTTCCCGATTCTTCCTATTCGTTTGCTCCTTTCGAAATTGAATCAAAAAAATATTTTACTACCCGTACGCAAGACAGCCTGAGTTATGACAGTGTGATCTACTCGCTGTCATCATTCGAGATTGACAGTATTCAACGACTTGCACTTCCTGTTTTTGTGATCCACCAAAAAGATTGTACGGTTGTGAATGCACTGGCCGACAGCATTCTTTTGCAATTTGCTGTTGCTGAAATTCCCGACTCACTCGCAGCAGATAAACTTCCTTTAAAAACAAACACCACCTACATGGATGTCAAATGGCTGCTTAACTATCCGATCATCTTAATTATTGCCGGCATCCTGCTTGTCATTGCTGTGGTGGCGTGGATTATATTCCGAAAACAGATCATGCGTTATTTTAAGGTGAAACGGCTTACCAAAAATCATCTTACCTTCACGGAGAAATTTGGTTCACTCATAGCAGGAACGGACTTTACCTATACGAGCGCAGAGAAGGCTGTTGTACTTTGGAAAAATTACCTTGAAAATCTTATCGATAAACCAATTGCCAAATACACATCCAGGGAAATCATCAGATTGCAAAAAGATGAACACTTAAAAGGTGTTTTGTATGCGGTTGATAGAATGGTGTATGGAAAAAGTCCGTTGACCATTGAACCTTATGCTCAGTTGCGTGACTATTCTGAGCAATTGTTTAAGAAAAAACTGGAGGAGGTAAATCATGGTTGACGCTTTAGATACCTGGTATTCGCCTACATGGTTTTATCCGTCAACGTTGAGCGGATTTACCTGGAGTAATCCTTTCTTTCTCTGGGCTCTTTTACTGGTGCCCATCTTGATCATTGCTCGCCTGGCTTATCGTTATTTCTATAGTCAGAAACTTTCTGTAGCCCTTGTAAAAAGTGATTTAAAAAGTTCTGCACTCAATTACATTCGCTTTTTACCGGATTTACTTTTGGCCCTGGCCGTAGCGCTCATCATGGTAGCGCTTGCCCGCCCTCAGAAATCAAATGAAAAAGTAGAGCAGTTTACAGAGGGTATCGACATCATGCTGGCGATTGATATTTCACAATCCATGCAAATTGAAGATTTTACGCCTAACCGACTTGAATCCGCAAAGGAAGTGGCCCGTGATTTTATTTCAGGAAGAGTTCAGGACCGCATCGGTATCGTGGTCTTTTCGGGAGATGCCTTTTCGCTGGCGCCCTTAACTACCGACTATGAACTGCTGAATACGTACATCGATGATATCAATTTTGAAATGATTGAAAATCGCGGAACCGCAATAGGAAGTGCACTGGGTGTCGTTACCAATCGTATGGCCGAATCGGAAGCCAAATCCAAAGTTTGTATTTTGCTTAGTGATGGCGATAACACCGCAGGGAATATCGATCCTATCACCGCAGCACAACTGGCTGCTGCACATGACATCAAAATATATACGATCATAGTAGGCAAAGAAGGTTTAGTTCCTTTTGGTAAGGATTATTTTGGAAGACCTCACATGGTAGAAAATACGGTTGATGAATCGGTGATGCAAAAAATTGCAGAGCTTGGCGCCGGTAAATTTTTCCGTGTTACTGACAATGAAGCGTTGAAAGAAGTTTTTGAAAAAATCGATGAGTACGAAAAAGCAGAAATAAAAGAAACCCGTTTTAAAGACACATCCGATTTTTATTTTGTGTATTTGAAGTGGGCCATTATATTTATCCTGTTGTGGCTTTTACTCAAGTCAACTTTTATCAATAATATTCTCGCCGACTAAGACATTTGAATGCCCTGGGATATCAGGCGAATGCCGAACACAATCAACGCAATTCCCAATACCATATTGATGACCTTGATCAGACGGGGTGTGATCAGTTGACGCAATTTACCTGCGAGATAAGCTTTGGTTATATCGGTAACGAGCACCGTAATCAGCAAACTTCCAAAAAAAATCGCAAACTCGCTGCGCTGGCTATATCCAAGTTCTACCGTGGCAAAACTCAGGGTTCCGATCCAGAATAAAATAACCATCGGGGTAAGTGAATTGAGCAGAAAGCCCTTGATGAAATAGCGATAAAATTTTTTGCCATTGACTTCGATGTTGACTTTGTCAGCCTTCTGTCTGCTTTTGATCAATAAATTATACAGACCAAAAAAAATAATCAGCACACCACCACCGTAGGCCAGGTAAACTTGCAGACCTGTATTGTAAAGAATTTGCGAAGCGCCCAGATAACAAATGACAACACTTAACGTGTCGCTGAATGAAACACCCAACACAACCCCAATGCCATTCCAGAAGCCACGTTCAATGCTTGTTTGCAGAATGGTAAAAAAAACAGGGCCTATAAGAAAGGTCAGTACAATCCCAACTTTAATGCCCTGAAACGCTATTTCCATTGGTGTCCTTCAAGAAACGCATTCCATTGTTCCATCTGTGTTGTCTTCAAAACCCGTGGAAACTTATTCTGACCACCGTACTTTCCTTTCGATTCCATCCACCCATAAAATGCTTTTACAGGAAGTACGTCTACAATCACTTCCTTCAGTGCGGCACTACGCTCAACCGCATAATCATCATTCAATTGTTTCAGGTGATAATCGAGTCGCTCTTTCACGATAGTTTTGTCTACCTGATCATCCGTACCAACATACCAGTGATGTGCAAAAAGACTTCCGTAAGGAATACCCCCAACAGCAAATTCAGGGATTGTAATATTCATTTCATTTGCCACCAATTCGATGGCTTTGTTCATGTTATCCACCGAAAGATGCTCACCGCATAGACTTAAAAAATGTTTTGTCCGCCCTGTGATAATGATTTCAGATTCTTCAATAGAGGTGAATTTAACAACGTCACCAATCAGATAACGCCAGGCTCCGGCACACGACGAGAGCACAAGTGCATATTCCTTTCCCTCTTCGACTTCGTCAATGATGAGCGCCTGGGCATCGGGCTTTACTTCACCGTTGGAGGTGAAGTTGTCCTCATTAAAAGGAATGAATTCGTAGAAAATTCCGTTGTTGAGCACCAGCCGCATAGACTTCCTTTTTGGAAAAGCCTGGTAGGCGATAAAGCCTTCAGATGCAAGGTAGGTTTCGATGTAATAGATCGGGCGTCCTAACAACTTTTCAAATCCTTTGCGGTAGGGATCAAAGGAAACACCTCCATGAACATAGACACGAAGGTTTGGCCATACCTCATGAATATTTTTAATCTTATGGTAGGCCAGTATTCTTTCCAACAATATTTGAATCCATGCCGGCACACCTACGATAATTCCAATATCCCATTCTGTGGCGCTCTTCACAATCTCATCAAGCTTCGAATCCCACTGGCGTGTTTTTGCAATTTTCTTTCCGGGTTTATAAAAATGCTGAAACCAAAATGGAAGCCGGGCGGCCTGAATGCCCGTCAGGTCTCCTTCAAAATAACTTCCCCGGCTGTTGAGATGCGTACTTCCTCCGATCATTAAAATTCCTGATTCAAATAATTTCGAAGGCAGATCATATTTGGACAAGGTGAGAATCTGACGAATGCTGGTTCGTTGAATGGCCTTTGTCATATCTTTTGTGACCGGAATATATTTTGATGAAGCTTCTGACGTGCCCGAACTTAACGCAAAATATTTTACACGACCAGGCCAGCAAACATTCTTTGCTCCCTTCTGAAGCAACTGCCACCAGTCTTTATGGATTTTATTATAATCGTGAATCGGAACGCTTGCGGCATATGCTTTATAAAAGGTTCTTCGTCCTTTTCTAAACTCGCCAAGAATTTTTGTAAAATCATAATATTTACCAAACTCCGTCTGGCTGGCGGTGATCAGTAATTCCTTCAGTTCTTTTTTTTGAAGCTCTACCGGAGACGAATATTCCTGCTCCAGGTTTTCGCGAAGTTTTATTCCTCTTTTTAACAGTGTCCCTAAAATGGCCATATTTTTTCTGATGATTTGGGGAAATCAGGTATACCCAGTCTTACCGAACCTGATCGGTTTGCAATATATTGCGGGCAGTTTTTAAATTGTACACCCCCGACCATGATTTAATATTCCGGTAAAGTTATACAATGGAAATAAGAAAAAATATAAACTTTTACCAGGCCGAAACCAGTCGGTATCGAGCCAGCCTCATTGCGGTCAGCAAAACCCATTCCATCGAAAAAATCATGGAGGCTTACGAAGCCGGTCAGCGCATTTTTGGTGAAAATAAAGTGCAGGAACTGACCGGCAAATACGAAGTCTTGCCCAAAGACATACAATGGCACATGATCGGACATTTGCAAACCAATAAAGTAAAATTTATTGTACCGTTTGTCGCCCTGATTCATGCTGTGGACAGTGAAAAACTTCTTGCTGAAATTGATAAACAAGCTGGAAAAGCAGGACGTATTATTCCCTGCCTCCTGCAAGTGCATATTGCCGAAGAAGAAACGAAATTTGGCTTTAATGATGAGGAACTTCTTGACGTACTACAAAAAAAATCAGGTGCCTATACACATGTGAAAATTTCAGGCTTGATGGCGATGGCTACGTTCACGGAAAACCAGGAACAGATACGCAGGGAATTCAAACACGTGAAGAATCTATTTGAAAAGGTAAAGCGCATGAATTTACCCCTGGAAATGAAAGAGCTTTCAATCGGAATGAGTGCGGATTATAAAATCGCCCTGGAAGAGGGAAGTACCATGGTAAGGATTGGATCGGCCTTGTTTGGAGGCAGGGCTTCACAGGTATCAGTTAATTAGTTAATTGTTATAAGGTAATGCAAAGTAAAGACAGATGAAAAAAAATTAACCCCTGTTAACTATTAACTGAACCATGAATCAAAAAAATACTTTGTTGGCAGGCATTCTTCTTGGGGCACTGGGTGTTGTGATCGGTGCATTTGGAGCTCACGCTCTTAATCCCGTGTTAGAGGCGAATAACAGACTGGAAACGTATGAAGTAGCAGTGCGATACCAATTTTACCATGCATTGGCATTGGTGATGATCGGAATCCTGATGGATAAATTCTCATCTACGCGATTGCACTATGCTGCGTTATTCGTTTTTCTAGGAGTTATCATCTTTAGCGGAAGTCTGTACATCCTTTCCCTCAGTGGAATAACCGTCTTGGGTGCGATTACTCCTTTTGGAGGAGCCTTGATGATTATTGGATGGATATTGTTATTGGCAGGAATTTTACAACGTGTGCCTGCGGACAAATCGAAGAACAAAAATCAGATCGGCTAACTACGTTAATTATTAGGAAGGTTCTTCGGCAGGACGTTGGCTGAGAACATAACCTGATTATCTGAATTTACGGCATTGGACATGACCGTTACCACTTTATTTTGTTTTCCCAATTTTCCTGTGCTGTTAAAAGCAACGGTTACTTCACCTTTTGCTCCGGCCGCAATCGGATCCCGTGGCCAACCTTTTGGTGTGGTGCAACCACAGGTCACCTGAATGTTGGTAATGATCAGTGGTTGATTTCCTGTGTTGGTAAATTTAAAGGTATGCTCCACTTTTTCTCCCTGACTAATATCTCCAAAATCATAGGAGGCCTTCTCCCAGGTAATCACCGGGCCATCGGCTTTGCCTGTTTGAGAAAATACGGTTGCCGCAATGGCTATTCCGATGAATACTAAAAAGATGCGTTTCATACCTATCAAATTTATGAATTCAATTTTTTAATAACGACATTCTATACAGTTTATTTCTTTCCTTGTGCTTGAGTAACCCATCTGCGCCGAAATGATCAATCCCGTTCATGAAATCTACGGAAATCGAATCCGATTAAGGGCTTGCGGAATATGCGTCCATGATCACCAGGTGCTTATGGTAAACCACAGATTTATTACCGAAACCGATTTCTGGTCTCCTCCAGGAGGAGGTATCGAATTTGGTGAATCGGCATCCGAAAGTCTCGTGCGCGAATTCAAAGAGGAAACCGGTCTGGATATACGCGTTGACAACTTTCTTTTCACGACTGAATTTATCAGTCCTCCATTGCACGCCATCGAGTTCTTCTTTCGGGTAACACCGCTGGGAGGATCTCTTCAGAAAGGAACAGATCCTGAAATGAATTCTGAAAATCAGATCATCCGCAACGTAAAATTTTTTCGCTGGAATGAGTTAAAAGTGATGGACCAAAAGACACTGCATGGCATGTTCAGATTGGTCGATGAACCCGTCAAAATCAGCGATTTACGGGGTTATTTCAAGATTTGATGGTTGTTCGAGACCTTGTAAATATTTATACTTGCATAGGTTATACAACTCCTCAAATAATCCGTCCACACCTTGCAGCAAGCCGCAGTCCGTTATAAGCTGATTAAGAAAATTAAAGACGATAAATTTGATGAAGAAAATCTTCACCACTACAGCTTGTTGCTTCAGTTGGGAGCCCGCGATTTTCAGACAGCAGTGGTCGATGCCCGATCACAACGGATCGTTTTTTTTGAAGACTACGTGCTGGGCGATTTACGTTCTGCCGATGAGGTATTTGATCTTTTAAAAGATCTGTTCGAATCGCACGAACTTCTTTCGGCAGGATTCTGGAAAGATGTTCGCTTTTCCATGAAGAACAACAAATTTGTTCAGGTTCCTCATTCTCTTTTTAAGGAGGGTGAAGAAGAAGAATATCTTCAATTCAACGCTAAACTTATTCCTGAGAAAGAAGAATTCTTGTCATGCAAGAGTATGAAGTCAGACGTGGTCACAGCGTTTGCGATCCACAAGGAACTTTATCATTGGCTAAAGAAAATATACACCAACAGCAAAGTCTATTTCATTCATCAGTCAGCTTCGTTGATCGAGGGTGTTTTGCAGGCCGAGGCATCTGCCGGTTCGCCGTTATACATCTATGTTGACCGTTTCAAACTTCACATCATCAGCATAAAAGATAAAAAACTCGTTTATTACAATCAATTCGCCATTCAGCAGTTTGCCGATTATGTGAAATACATCATGCTTGTGCTCAAAACACTTCACATGGATCAGCAGTCCAGCAAGATTGTTTTGTGGGGTTACATTGGAAAAAGTTCGCCGCACTACCAGGAATTTTCCAAGTACATTCGTAATGTCACTTTTGGACAACGGCCAAAGCATCTCACCTTTGGATACATGTTCGATGAAATACAAGACCATCATTTTTTTGATCTGTATTCCACCAACCTTATTCAGCCACAGGAAATAAAATAACATGTCTGCAGCCGGCAGAACCCTGACTAAAACAAAACCCGATGAAACGTATTGCAATTTTCCCTGGCTCCTTTGACCCTTTCACAAAAGGTCATGAAGACATTGTACTTCGTGGTCTTAGTCTGTTTGATGAAATCATCATCGCCATTGGTTATAACAGCACAAAGAGCAAACGTTATTTTGAAATTGATTTCATGATAAAGAAAATTCAGGAAACATTCAGAGAGTATCCTGCAATCCGTGTACAAACTTTCTCTGAATTAACTGCTGAATTTGCCAAAAAGAACAAAGCACGATACCTGCTTCGCGGATTACGCAATACCACCGACTTCGAATATGAAAACAGTATTTCGCAGGTGAACCGGTTGCTTAATACTGAGCTTGAGTCCGTATTCCTGATCACGTCACCGAAGTTTGCAGCCATCAGCTCATCGATCATTCGCGAAGTGCACGGCTATAAGGGTGATGTTTCTCAATTAATACCGTATTCCCTCTGATTCGAGTAACAAAATTAACTATCTATTGACCATACTCAACTGCCCACTACACTTTGCCAAATTTTTCGTAGTAGGTGTCAAAAACAAAACGAATAGAGTTGTATGAATTGTCAAGCGCCTGCGTAACATCTTTCTTTGACATCCAGCGTAGCTCTTCAATATTTTCCTCCAGGCTTGGCTTCATGGCTGAATCGTCCACCAGGTCCATGGCGTACCATTTGGTCTTTTTCAATATGCTTTTTTTATTCAATCTGTATGTATGCCAGGTGGTGCAAATTTTATCACCCAGGGTTACTTCCACATTGCATTCTTCACTGATTTCACGCACGGCTGTCTGACGATTGGTTTCACCCGGGTCCCGTTTGCCCTTAGGGAGATCCCATTTTTTCATGCGGTACATCATCAGGTATTTGTCTTTTTTTCGAATTACGCCTCCTGCTGCCTTGACGATTTTAAATTTCTTTTTCAGGAAAAGCTTGATGGATGCGTAATCATCTGTTGAAATGGTAAGTGATAGCAACTCCGATGACACCTTCGAATTCATGAGATTGAGTACGGCGTTGAGATGTTCTTCCGATGCACGCGTGATGAGAACGTGTTTCCGGAGCGAACTCTTGCTGATCATCTCCTTCCGCACGTCCAATACATAGTTATAATTCGCCAGACTGCGTTTTTCTTTTTTTGTTATAATTCGGATCGGAATATCGTTGATAAACAAGTTCATACTCAAATAAATACAGTGCGTCAATGTGCAAAAAGATAAATTATTTTCAATCAACCAACCCCATGCATGATTTAATCCGGTAAATATTAAAATGGTATGCATTTTTAAAGATTTTGAGGCTTCATTGAAACCGGTTATTCACTCGATTTGATAAATTGCATGCCATGAGTACCATCATCGTTACAGAAAAAACAGCAGGACCAATAGCCTCCAAACTGCTGGAAATCGGAGCCATCAAAATCAATTACAAAACTCCCTTTACATGGAGTTCGGGTTGGAAATCACCTATTTATTGTGACAACAGGCTCGCATTATCGTATCCCGAAGTAAGGTCTTTTATCAAAGACGCGCTTAGCGAGGCCGTGAAAGAAAATTTCAAGCATGCTGAAGGAATTGCCGGAGTAGCCACTGCCGGAATACCCCAGGGAGCATTGATCGCAGACAAACTTAACCTTCCCTACTCGTATGTTCGCCCTAAACCCAAGGAGCATGGCATGGGCAATCTCATCGAAGGCAGAATAGAAAAAAAACAAAAAATAGTATTGGTCGAAGATCTCATTTCTACAGGAGGTAGTTCCTTAAAAGCTGCAGAAGCCCTGAAAGATGCCGGAGCAAACGTTTTGGGTATGGTGGCCATTTTTACCTATGGCTTTGACACAGCAGAAACGAATTTCGCAAAATCCGGCATTCCTCTGATTTGCCTGAGCGATTTCAATCACTTACTAAAAGAAGCCGTAAAGAAAAATTATCTCAATGAAAGCGAATTGATTCATGTTAAAAGCTGGAGAGTAGATCCTGGAAATTGGAAGTAGCCCCTATAATTTTTAATCGGCGGGGCAAGTCCCGAATTTCCGTTATTGGTCTTCAGGTTTTTTTAAATTCATTTACCACAAAAGATCAATGTCATGCGATTCCTCATTTTTATTTTTTTTCTCACCAATACAGCCAGAGGATTCACCCAGGATATTTCCTATGCCCGAAGTGTGTTGAACACGCTATGCTCCCCGGAATTTCATGGACGGGGGTATGTGCAATCGGGTGACCGGAAAGCGGCTAAGTTTATCGCTAATGAATTCAAAAAAATAGGTTTGGAAAAAGTATCTCCGGACTATTTCCAAAATTTCACAATCCCTGTCAATACATTTCCGGGCAAACTTGAATTAAAACTCGATGATAAAATACTTCAACCCGGTGTTGATTACCTGATCGACCCCGGGGCTCCTTCTATTCGCGGTACTTTTGAAACGATAACCCTGAGTGATGAATTGATGTTGGATGAAGAAAAGTTTACTTCATCCATCAACAGTTCTAAAAACAAATTTCTTGTCATCCGTATGACAGGAAAAAAATTCAGTAAGGACGAAAGCACCGAAATTCAAGACAAACTAAATCTTCTGAAATATGGATTGAGCATCCCCTCACGCGGTATGCTGATTCTTTCCAATGACAAGCTCACGTGGTCAGGCAGTACAAAACAACTTTCAAAACCGGTATTTACCATCCGTACTGAAAACGCCCCGACTTCTTTTTCCAGGATAATTTTAAATTGTGAAGCCAAATTCATTTCAGAGTACAAAACCCAAAACGTGATTGGCCTTGTAAAGGGCACGGGTGTCTCTGATTCTTTGCTCATCATTACAGCTCATTATGATCACCTCGGCATGATGGGAAAAAGCACATATTTTCCCGGGGCCAATGACAACGCCAGTGGTACGGCTATGCTTCTGAACCTGGCAAATTATTACAGTCAGCCAGGGCATCGTTTAAAATATTCTGTTTTGTTCATTGCCTTCGGTGCTGAGGAAATCGGCTTGCTGGGCTCTGCGTATTATACCGAACATTCCGTTTTTTCGCTTGACAGAACAAAGTTTCTTCTCAATTTCGATTTAGCAGGAACCGGAGATGACGGCATCCAGGTTGTAAATGGTTCAATTTATAAACAGCAGTTTACTGCATTAAAAACATTGAATGACAAAGGTGGATTTGTAAAGGAAGTAAAAACCCGGGGTGAAGCTTGTAACAGCGATCATTGCCTTTTTTACCAAAAAGGTGTTCCGTGTTTTTTTATTTACACCTTGGGAGGCATTTCAGCTTATCACGACATCAACGACAAGGCAGAAACATTACCTTTCACCAAGTTTGAAAGTTACTTCACCCTGATGACTCAATTCTTCAGTACGCTTTGATTTACTTTGAAGCTTTGATGCTCGGCTTTATCCGAAATGCAAGTTCATAAAATGTCTTCGGTACCTTTGCTTTCGTGGTGAGAATATCCCGATCGAAAGGACGATTCAAATTATTGCCGGAAAGATCTTCGAGAATACTTTCGACTTGTATGGTATAGCTCCCGGCCGTCCACGGGGCATTGGGCACAAATTGAATTTTCTTTTCTTCTTCGTCTACAATCCATGTTCCTTTTAACGTGGTCTTTTTCTCATCAATTACCTGAAGTACTTCTTCCAATAGCCCATAGTCGAGCGATTCACGATTGAAACTAATTTCCATAGGTTCCACAGAACGCTCATCGGGAACGTCCATGGTCCATGTAGAAGTTTCGGGTGAAAGACTATCGCGGGAGGTAACAAAAAAAGATTTTGTAAAGTCTTCTTTTAAATTCAGGCCTTGCTTATCAAGCCAGTTTTCAGAAATAACCAGCGTATACTGATTTCCGTGCTCAATGGGTATGCCCTGCGATTTATTAGGAATTAGTTCTCGCTTTATTCTTCCGGGGTCAAGCCAAAGTGTGAGTTGCGTACTGTTTGTATTCCAAAGTTCAGGATCAAGGCTAAGAAAGACATTCATCGTGTCTTTGCCATTTTTTAAAACATGGACATGTCGTAACGACTCACCTTCACGCATGGGTTGTGAAAAACGAATATAGAATTTCAATAGATTTTCGGGAACTGTATCTTGTGTTGGATAAACAGCCTCAACAATAGAAGCCCTTGCCTGATCCGCCAGGGGAACTTCAATTTTTCCAATGGAAGTATTTTTATAAAAGACAGAATACGTTAGGCCGCGTGTAAACGGAATAAGAGGTTCAAATCGAATAATATCATCTTCACGATACCATGTTCCAAATATCGGATTGCCTATAGTATCGGATTGATGGATTCGCACTTCGAGGAGCTGCTGAACAGAATCCGTCGAAAAATTTTGTAAACGTGAAACAGGAATGATTACTCCGGTAGCCCGATCATTCTGCCACTGAAGTGACACTTCTTCCAATGAGTTTTCGCTACGAGAACACGAAACCAAACTCACCAGAACAAAAAAAATCAGGTTACGCACATGGCATAACCTGATTTCAATTTTATTTTCAATACTAAAGCGAACGATCATTTGAGAACAGATCCAGATCACCATTGGTTTTGCGCTGCACGAGCACCATTTTAGTATCATCCAGTTTATCCAACTGAATTACATTCATCACCGGTAGAGAAACAAAGCCAACGCCATCGGTAGCGTAATTTTCAGTAACCTTGCTTGTCAATTTTCCCTGGTACGCTTCAATATCTTTGAATTTTACTTTGAACACCGGGCGATTTGAATTCGCCATCACCAATAGGTCTTCTCCTCCTTTTTTCATCGTGATGATATCCAAAGGTTGGTTACCACTACCCATTTCGGCAACGGTCCTTCCCATGATATGCTGACCACCTTTTAATTCATCCAAAGGAAAAAGTACAAGGGGTGTACATGTATAGCTGGCAATCAGATATTCTTTTCCTGCAATCGTTGCTGTTGTGAAAGTCTGAATAGGCGATTCTGTTTCAAAACGACCATGCGCCGCATGCCAGATTTCAAGTGTTGCCATATCCTGCGGTGCTGACGTGAATGGAAAAGCCATACTGGTCAATGCTGACTTAAATTCCTTATTCGAAATACCGCTTACCAGTACTTTGCCATTGGAATAGCGCATGTCTGAAATTGAAGCTGTACGTCGCGAATTTCCGCGTCCGTCTTTTGCATCTACTGCAGGAGCTGTTGAAAGCATTGCTGACGAGAAGCTAACATCCTTCAATGACACCGGAACGAGTGTTGTGCCATCTACTTTTAATACCGTAGCAGTACCATCGCTGTTTGTCACGGCTACATAAATTTTCTTCGATACCGGATTAACGGCTACATCATTGATTTTGATATTTTGAACCTGAGTTCCAAGAAGGGATGCAATCTTTTGATCGATGTTCTTGATCTCCACGGCTGACGAAGCGTCTACAGCTTGTGCGTCTTTCGTGTCAACAGCATAGATGGTTGCACCTTTCGAATCGCCAATGAATAAAATTCCATTAGGCCCGAATGCCAACTGACTAATCGATTTGATCTCAGGCGTGCCTGTTGCAAAACCGTCCTTCAGATCTGACGGACGCAGCGCTACAGTCAGCATTACTACAGCTGACAGCGCAACGGATAGAACGAAATACGTTTTTTTCATTTTTTAATAGATTAAGTTTTTAATGATTGGTTTCCGGAATTTTAAGGATAACAAAGTAACATTTTCTCTTCTTCGATTTCAATCTTTACCTGAGTTATTACACCAATGGCATTAGTTTGATTCCCGCTGGTTTAATCCAGCTCAATCACTGGTCATTCAGTAACAAATCCTTTAAAAAGTCACAATAACGTGGAATAACCTACCCATTCGTTCGTGACAAATCGATCATTTTTCGGCTTTTCAAGGATAGGAATAACTTTTGATTACGTATAAGGAAATCTGATTTGATCCATGATGAAAGTAGTTTTTTCAATATTGTTGTTTGCGATACTGTATGGATGTGCTACCAGCACGCAGATCACCGGATCGTGGGAAAGTCCGGATGCCGGAACTAAAAAATATACATCCATTATTGTTACCGCATTGACTGACGATACTGGTGCACGAGAGACTGCTGAACAAAATGTTGCTTCAGTACTTGCTGAACGCGGGGTGAAGGCCACAAAAAGTATTGATATTCTTCCGCCGAATTTCACAAAAGGGAAACAAGTAGATAAAGAATTATTAATGGATAAAATTCATGCTACAGGTTCCACCGCCATTCTTACGGTAGCCCTCATTAATAAAGAAACAGAACAGCGTTACATTCCGGGCACATATGGATATACGCCCATTACACGTTTTGGTTATTACGGACGTTTTTCAGGATACTATACACAATGGTATCCCACGCTGTATTCTCCAGGGTACTACGAGCAGGACAAAATATATTTTATTGAGACCAATGTATATGATTCCCAGACGGAAGACTTGATTTGGTCAGCTCAATCCGAAACCTATAATCCCAGCACGTTATCAGGCTTTTCAAAAGATTTTGCCGAAACTGTGGTCGGCAAACTGATGAAGGATGGAATTATTGACAAAAAATAAATTTCAATTAAGATTCAGTTCCTGATTCAAAGCGGCTATCCAGTCCGTAAAAAGGATACGTTCACACTTCACGGCATCATCACACAGTACCTGCCAGTCTGACGAAAATTCCTTAAGCTGATTACGCATTTCCAATAAATGATTTTCTTCTTCCGCAATGATGCTCCTGACATTTACCGGACTATTCTGTTGGGTGAGCACCGCCTGATATCGGGGATACAGTTCATCAGCACGAACTTCAATGGCATAAGTAACCAACAAATAGGCAGCATACTTCAGATCATCACTACGGTAACCAAATTTCTCCTTGAGGTAGCGGCACAATTGCACATCAAGAACATGCAGGTAGTAGTAGCTATGATTTGGAGCGAGTAGGTATTTCTTCTCGTACGTGGGGCAACTACCCTTTTCGACTTTACTGATTTGCTTTTTTAAATAGTGAGCATGCCGAGCTTCTTCCGCTGAATGTTTCAAAATAATTTCATTCACAAGCACTGGATGCTCGCAGTTTTTGATTTTTTTCGCGCCTGCATTTTCCATCATCGACAGGGTATTAAGCCAGCGACTGTGAAGCGAGGGATTGGAAACTACTTTGGTGAATATATCCTCCACGTTTATTTCTCTTTTGATTTCTGCTGCAAGTAACCCAATGATTGGGTAATTACCTCGTATACTTTCTCCAATTCTTCTTTGGTAATGCAATACGGCGGCATAATATAAATCACATTGCCCAAGGGACGAAGCAACACTCCGTTTTTTAAATAAAAATCGTAGGCATCTTTCCGTATTGAATTGAAGTACGACGTGCCTTGTTGCGTATTCAGCTCCAGGGCCAGTATTGTTCCGCGGCAGCGAAAGTTTTTTACAAACGGATGGGTTGACATCCGGCCTGCATACAATTGATGCGAGTTGGTGATCCATTTAATTTGTTGCTGACAGGCTTTATCCAACAATAACTCAATGCTTGCGTTTGCCGCTGCGCACGCTAGTGGATTGGCTGTGTAGGAATGACCGTGAAACAACGTTTTCGTTACATCATCCGCATAAAAGGCATCAAAAATTTTCTGCGTACTTACCGTAACACCTAAAGGCAAAAAGCCACCCGTTATTCCTTTCGACAAACAAATAATATCCGGTTGATTCTGTAAATAGTTGATGGCGAAGTTTTTTCCTGTCCTGCCAAAGCCTGTCATCACTTCATCGGCGATGCAGAGAATATCATTCTCCTTCGCCACCGCTAGTAATTTGTCCAATTGTCTGGGCTCATGCATCAACATGCCCGAGGAACCCTGAATTAACGGTTCAAAGATAAATGCCGCAACTTCCCGGCTTGCAGCAAGGTTTTTGAACAGGGCAATACTTTCTTCAAATGCGTCCACGGTTGGGGCGGGAATATGATGCACTTCAAATAGATGCGAATGAAAGGGTTGCGTAAATGCACTGCGGGCTCCTGCTGCCATGGCTCCGAACGTATCGCCGTGATATGCATTTTCGAATGCAATGATCTTTGTCCTTTTTGTTTGCCCCTGATTATGCCAATACTGCAAGGCCATCTTGACACCTACTTCTACAGCGGTGGATCCATCGTCCGAGAAAAAAACTTTGGAAAAATGAGGAGGTAAAATTTGGATGAGTTTCTCTGCAAGGGTGATGGCCGGTTCGTGTGTAAATCCCGCAAAAATCACATGCTCCAAAACCTTTGCCTGTTGAGCAATGCGCGTTCCAATCTCATCATTGGCATGACCATGAATATTTACCCACCAGGAGGATATGGCATCGATGTAGGTTTTACCATCCGCAGCATACAATGTACATCCCTTTGCCTTTTCAATAAGAATCGGTGGATCGGCAAGTTTCATTTGCGTGAACGGGTGCCACACGTACGCTCTATCTTTCTCTGCTAACGTCATAATCTAAATCTCAAACGGTCTACAACAGCGCGATTGTTAGTTGCGCTGCGTATTGCTGGATCGATGCTTTACTAATCCCCATCTCCGGAATTGAGAACAGCAAAGGTAGTCGTGTGTAGCTTAAAATGAAGGATCGGGTTGATAATACTTCTTCACCACTAAAGACGATGCCCAGTATAGTGATATTTTTTTTTCGCAACGCCTCCACACTGAGTAAAGTATGATTGATGCTCCCCAGGTAATTGTTTGAAACCAGAATAACGGGAAGGTCGAGTTGCTCGATCATGTCGATATTCAGATAATTGTAGCTCAACGGACTCATTAACCCTCCTGCTGTTTCGACTACCAATGAATTGGAAGTATTCGGCAATCGAATTGAATCCCTTTTGATCTCGATATCCTCAAGTTCCGCAGCGTAGTGAGGTGACGCCGGAGTTTTTAATATATACGCTTCAGCGTGAACCTGACATTTGGGATTAGTGACATGGGTTTTAATAAAATCGCTATCGGTATTCTCTATTCCAGCCTGCACAGGTTTCCAGTAATCATAGCCCAAATGTTCGCATAAAATCGCAGAGCAAAGCGTCTTTCCGATTCCGGTATGGATGCCACCGATAATTACATTCATAGCACAAATTGTTTTACCCCATCAAGTAAAGAATTGATCTCCTCCTGCGTGTTGAAGGTGTGCAGGCAAATGCGAAGCCGCTCGGTGCCTGCAGGCACCGTAGGGGAAAGAATAGCCCGCACAAAAAAGTTTTTGCTTTGAAGATGCTCTGCCAATGCTTTGGCCTTGAAATTATCACCCATCACAATTCCCTGTATCGGAGAATGGCTTTCTATAAATCTTATTTTATTTGAAATGCCGCCTACAGTCTTTCTGAAATAGGAAATCAACGTATGCAAATGTTTTCGATCTGCCCCTGGCAACAATTCATACGACTTTTGAATTAACTGATACTGTTTTGGCGGCAATGCGGTGGTGTAAATGAATGATCGCGCGTGATTGATCAGATAATTTCTCAGTGAGGAACTTCCAACCACCGCAGCGCCATGCAAACCAAGTGCTTTTCCAAAAGTATGTACCCGGGTAAATATTTTATCCGTCAGCTTGTAATAGCCGACAAGTCCTTCTCCCTGATCACCAAACACGCCGGTCGCATGCGCCTCATCGACGATCAGAAGTGCATGATACTTTTCACAAAGACTGGCAAGATCAACCAATGGTGCTTCATCCCCATCCATGGAATAAATCGACTCAACCACCACAAATTTTTGTCCAGCCGGCAAGGCTATTTTTTTTTCAAGATCAACAAGATCATTGTGTTTGAATTTCAAACGACTGGCCAGACTCAATCGGGCTCCGTCGATGATGCTGGCATGATTGTACTCATCGGAAATGATCACATCGCCTTTCCCTGCAATACTTGACAATAATCCCACATTGGCATCATACCCTGAATTGAAAATCAAAGCAGCCTCCGCATTGTGAAATTTTGCAATCACTTTTTCCGTGTCTTCCGACACTTGAAAATTTCCGGATATAAGACGAGACCCTGTAGCACCATTTGGAAGTAATGCCTCCTCATAAATATTTTTCAACGCGTTTGATTGAGCAAATCCCAAATAGTCATTGGAACTGAAATCAATCTTTCCCTTGGCATATACGAGCGTACGAAGAAGCCCGTCCGCCTTCCGGGCGTCGAGCTTTTGTTGCAGCACGCGGTCGAAGTCTGCACGTACGCTCATGGTCTTTGATTATTTCGAAACGGCCGTTTCGTTTAAGGCTTGCTCCTTAAATGCTTTGCGGGGAGTAAGTCCAAGCATTTTAAACATTTGCATGTCCGTATCAAAATCCGGATTAGGTGTTGTCAGTAATTTCTCACCGGCAAAAATAGAATTTGCACCGGCCATAAAACAAAGGGCCTGCTCGGCGACACTCATTTCATTTCTTCCGGCAGAAAGGCGCACTACGCTCTTTGGCATAATGATACGTGCTGTGGCAATCATGCGAAGCATCTCATCGATGGTAACGCGCTCATTGTCCTGCAACGGTGTTCCTTTCACGGGAACAAGGGCATTGATCGGAACGGAATCAGGATGAACCTCCATGGTGGATAACATATGGAGCATCTTCACGCGGTCATCGTCAGTTTCACCAAGTCCTACAATACCACCGCAACAAACACTGAGTTTTGCCTTGCGCACATTGTCTAGGGTGGTAAGGCGTTCATCAAATGTGCGCGTGGTGATGATACTTGTATAGTGGTCACTTGATGTATCAATGTTGTGATTATAAGCAAAACATCCTGCTTCTTTAAGTCGCTCCGCTTGCTCGTAGCTAAGCATCCCCAGTGTACAGCACACTTCCATGCCCATATCGTTTACTTCTGTCACCATTTCCAGTACACGGTCAAAATCTTTATTGTCGCGCACTTCACGCCATGCAGCGCCCATACACAGTCGCGATGCTCCATTGGCTTTAGCTGTTGTGGCCCGATCTTTCACTTCCTGCAACGACATGAGCGGATGCACTTCCACATCCGTGTGGTAGCGGGCAGCTTGCGGACAATAAGCACAATCTTCCTTGCAACCACCGGTCTTGATGGAGATCAGGCTGCTGATCTGAACTTCTGCGTATTCCTTATTCTGACGGTGAACCGCAGCAGCTTCAAAAATCAGATCAAGCAACGGTTTGTTATATATCGATTCAATCTCTTTTAAGGTCCAGTCTGATCTCACGCCCATAGTAAACTAATTTAAACTATCTGCGAAGGTATTTATTATTTGGGTTCGATTTGAAATTTAATGGAAATACTTGTGTGTGAAAAAGTCTTCTCTGATGGAAAGGACGCTGAACTATTGCTAAATTGTATTCCATAATACAATAAAATGAAATCCTTATCTGAATTTGGGCTATTCCTTTCATTGCTTCTTATCACACAAGTGGGAATATGCCAATCTGTGCTGGGAAAATGGAAAACGATCGATGACGAAACCGGCAAGCCCCGTTCCATCGTTGAAATTTTTGAACGGGACGGAAAAGTCCATGGTAAAATTATAAAACTCTTTCGGGAACCCCAGGAAGATCAGGATCCCGTCTGCACCGGATGCGAGGAAGATGACCCTCGCTACAAAAAGAAAATCATTGGCATGGAAATCCTCACCGGCATGGTAAAAGACGACAATGAATATGAAGATGGCGAGATTCTCGATCCTAAAAGCGGCAAAGTTTATGATTGCAAAATTTGGGTAGATGGAAAGGATTTAAAAGTACGTGGATACATTGGGCCATTCTTCAGGACACAAACATGGCTTAAGGCTGAGTGAGTCTAGGTGCCTTTAAGGTAACGGACAACAATAAATCAAAACAATAACAATGTATGATACCTACAGAAAAAGAGTTATTGAGGAGAGCAAGGGTAACCGCAATGATACTGGCTTCTTTTTGTATTATCGCTTTGGTAAGCCTGACGTATGCAGTTATTCAACAAAGGAGAAGCAAACAAAGTGAAGTTGCCAGGTTAGCACAAGAATCCAAAAGCACCCATGAACTCGAAATGGTCACAATAAAACTTGAAGCTGCTCTTGCCGAGCTCGACAAGTGTCGTCAAAAATAAAATCTGGTTGCAATCGCGTCCTCACCAGCCGCATTCAACTCGATTCTTTCGTAACTTCACAGCATGACACTTCAATATACCTTCGAACTGCTGGGCACCTTTTTCTTTGCCATCTCCGGAGCCATGGCCGTGCGCGATCAGGAGAATGATTTGTTTGGCGCAAGCTTTACCGGGTTTGTTACTGCCATTGGCGGTGGCACGCTGCGTGACATCATGCTGGGAAGCTATCCTTTGGTGTGGATCGGGGACATCAATTTTCTTTACGCCATAATTTGCGGAGTGATTATCGCCTATTTCTTCTCCAACCAATTGATGCGACTCACCCGAACCCTTCGTGTTTTCGATACATTGGGTATTGCATTTTTTACTATTCTTGGCGTTGAGAAAGCATTGCAGTTGGGTGTACGACCTGAGATTGCGGCTATCATGGGTATGTTTTCGGCGGTGATGGGTGGCGTGCTTCGCGATATTCTTACCAATGAAACTCCGGTATTATTCCGAAAAGAAATTTATGCCACGGCGTGTCTTGCCGGTGCTGTACTTTATCTGCTGCTTTTTCAACTTGAAGTTGATCGAACGATCAATCTCGCACTATCCAGCTTGGTGATCGTACTGATTCGTCTTTTCGCAGTAAAATATAAATTGGCATTGCCAACGTTTAAACGAGGGTGATCTTACCAACAAGAATTGGGTCTTCTGTTCCTTCATTCTTAAAAATGCACACCGTAAAAAAATTCATACCTTACTTTTTCTAATCTCAACATCATGAACTCTCCTTTTCTCGGACTTCGCACTGTTATTTATAAGGTCAGCGATCTGAATAAAGCAAAAGCCTGGTATTCAAAAGTTTTTAACGCACAACCGTATTTCGACGAACCTTTTCATGTTGGCTTTACCATCGGCGGTTATGAACTCGGGCTTCAGCCTGAAGAAAATTCTGGTGTCAAAAAATCAGAAAATGTTCATGTGTATTGGGGCGTTGAACATGTTCAAAAAGAATATGATCGGTTTATTTTACTGGGTGCAACAGAACATGAAAAACCACAGAATGTTGGCGGTGAGATCGTGGTGGCAACTGTAAAAGATCCCTGGGACAATATTTTAGGAATCATTTATAATCCGGAATTTAAGATCAGTTAACATCATGAAAGAATACAGGGAATTTCAATTTGCATGGATAATTTCTTCGCTCATGTTCCTGGTTTTATTGTTCGTTATAGCTTTATACATGACAAGCGCCGGCGACCGGCCCATTTCGGGTGTTGGACTATTCATTTTTATAGGTTCCTCCGCGCTTGTGTTTGCTCTTTTTTATGGAATGACCACGACAATTGACGCTGAAAAGATCGTTGTTTCTTTTGGAATAGGGTTAATTCAAAAGCGCATTGGCATCGATAAAATAAAGACGGTAACGATCATTAAAAATCCCTGGTACTACGGCTGGGGGATTCGTTATATACCTAATGGAAAATTATATAACATGTCGGGATTGAAAGGTGTTGAACTTACCTTTTATTCTACCGATCGGATCGTTCGGATAGGAACACAAGATCCGGCTCAGTTAAAAACTGAAATTGAAAAATTTCTTAAGCAGTAATCTATGCAGTCAAACCCGGTGGATGATTTCTACCTCAAGCAGACCGAACCGATAAAAAGCTGCCTCCTCGCCTTACGCCAAATCATTCTTTCACAGGATAAAAACATCTCCGATGCCTGGAAGTACGGAATGCCCTTTTTCTGCTATCAGAAAAAAATGTTCTGTTACCTGTGGATACACAAGAAGCATCATCAGCCTTATTTGGGCATCGTTGAAGGAAGAGCGATTGAACACCCTGATTTACTTGTCGAAAAAAGATCACGCATGAAGATCATGCTCTTTGACCCCACCAAAGATTTACCCGTTAAAAAGATAAAATTGATCTTGCAGAAATCGATTGCTGTTTCTTATCTTAAAAAATAAGTGAGCCAACCCCGAACGTAGTCAGGTGTTCAGTTCTTATATTTAAGGATAGCTTGAATTACTCATGATGGATGTACAACACAAGGGCAACAATCAACGGGGTCACTTCTTCATCGAAAAAGACGGAAGGGAGATTGCAGCCCTAAGCTATATTTTTGCAGGCAACGATAAATTTATTATTGAGTATACCGAGGTTCATCCCAGCTTTGGAGGCCTGGGGATAGGAAAGCAACTCGTTGAAACCGCTGTTCATTTTGCACGCGAGCACAAATACAAAATCATTCCTCATTGCCCTTACGCAAAAGCAGTGTTTGGTAAAACCCCCGAATACAATGACGTTTTATTTCAATTGATTTGAATATCCATAATTCGGGTAATCACTTTCCAGCGAACCAAACGTATGAAATAAGATCTGACCTTTTTTTACATTCTCATACTGAGATGGGTAAGAAGCTTCGGGCTTGCCATTTCCTTTTACATGAAGGGTGATGGTACTGGTGCCCTCCGGAATCGGAACACGACTATAATAAATGCTGTGAGGTAAGGTTTGCCAATTCCGGGTGTCGGCCTTTTCGGTTACGGCATTGATAAGTCCGAGTACAGCGCCCATGGTTTTGTCCTCTTTCTTTAAACTATGTTCCATAGCTTTTTTAAGTGCAACGCGAATCAGGGCTTTACTAAATTCCAACCCCATGCGCTCCTGCAAACATTTAAAAGCTACCTTGTTTACATCTTCGAGCAACTGCAGTCTATACGTTTTACCATCGGTTTCCAGTGTGGCTTCGGTATAGTAAGCAGGACGTTCGATGTATCTTGGAAATACTACTCTGAAAAATTCAAGACTGGCAAGACTCTTCCGATCCTGATCACTGTATCCATCAATATTAAATGGAAACGTGAACCCTAACTCACGGTTTGTAAAGAAGACAAAATTGTTGCTTCGGCTTACCATAAAACTCACAGCCCACTCTGTCTTTACTGGACTCAATCCGTCGTGCCAAAAATAGATGACTTCACCACCGGCAGGAGATCGGTAAACATAATTTTCCATACCAAATTCGGCTTTATACGACTCAAACTCCGAAGGCATACCACTCAGCACAGCCGTGCGAAGCAAATCTTCTTTTAATTGCTGTGGAGCGCTTACCTGAAACATTCGCTCATAATCGTTCTCATAAATTTCTATGGCATTGCGATACGCGATGAATGCATTGTTATAGTCTTTGTCTACTTCATAGATAATACCCATGAGCGTATGCACGAAGGCATCGCGTTGGTATTTCTCTTCCGAGTGATAGCGATCCGTTAACTGCTGCAGACGTATGTTCAATCGCCTGCACTCAACCAGGGCTTCATCGGTTTTACCCATCTTCAGGTAATTGATGGCTTTGTAGTAAAGCAGCATGAGATGCTCATGGTCTTCTCCTTTATAGCTTGTAAAATTTGGATTGGTGAGGTATGAAGCAGCTTCATTCAGGTAATTGATACGATAATCTTCGCCAAACAAAAAGGCTTTTTCAAAATATGCATTGCTCTCTTCATAGCGACCGATCATCGAGAGCACCAGGCCATTATTCACAAAATACAGGAACTCCTTTTTTCCTTTTGCTTCCGAACTATTGGCTTGCAGGGTTTCCCATGCCTTGTCGAGGTTACCACTTTCAAATTCCTGGTTGAAATTATAATTAGCCTGGTAATACGTAGCGCAGGAGCTCGCCACCAGCAGGCTTAGGATTATAATTACTCTGCGTAACACAATGTTTGCGTTCAGACGTTTAGAAAAATCGACGATGTATTAGTTCTTGATAAACTTTTTAATCTCTTCCTGCCCATACCACACGCGTTTGTTGGTCTGGATATCCGTTAAAAACAAGGTTGTGACATAATTGACTACACGCTTATTATTGTAGACATCTGTCTCGGAAGTCATCTCCCCGAATAGCATGAGGTTTGCGCCGGTTTCCATTCCCCATTTTGCTGTCGTGGAAGGATCTGCAAAATCCTGTTGTTGCGCACGCTCTACCCGAAGCTTGTCGCGAAATGCATCTGACTCTACCAGTTCCGCAGTGCCAGAATTAAAAACAGCCAGCTCGATTTTTTTTATATAATTGTCAGCATCAATATGTTCACTGGTTTTATTACGCACAAGACCAACCACGATTGCAGGTTTCTTGCCCAATGAAGTTGCATATGTTTTATATGTCTCACTTCCCAGCAGTTCATCGATCATCTTTTGAGCAATCTGTCGCGAATCGTTATCATTCCATCGTCCGCTGAGATTGATTTGCTCTGTGGGAGCAACCTGCCTAACGCTGCGCGCACAGGAAGCAAAAATAAAGCAAAGGAGAAAAATACGGGGAGCGTTTATCATAAAAGGTCTGGGTTGCACCTAACAAATGAAACGTATTGCAAAGATAAATGTTAAGGGCGCAAAAATGAGACCTGTTTATCACTGTTTGGCCCCATAAACAAAAAAAGTGAGATTTTGTCTCACTTTTCACAGATTCGTTGTGCTTTTAACTAAGACAAAAGCGTTGCATTCATGGTAATCGCAGTATTAAGCACCTTGGAAATAATGCAATTTTCTTTTGCTCCTTTGGCTATCTCCTGGAATTTGTCATTCGTCAACCCCGAAACTTTGCCCGTCAACTCCAAATGAATACCCTTGATAACAAGCGCTGCCATATCGAAGTCAAGTGTAGCTTCCGTATCCAGCGATGTTGGATTCAATCCTGCTTGTGTTAAGGCCGCTCCAACAGCCATGGTAAAACATCCTGCATGCGCAGCTGCAATAAGTTCTTCCGGGTTTGTACCCACTCCCTGTTCGAACCGGGTTTTAAACGAAAACTGAGTTTTATTCAATGTTGTACTTTGTGAAGAAACATGTCCCTTGCCTTCCTTCAAGGTACCTTCCCAGTGTGCTGATGCTTTGCGATTCATAATAATATGATTTAAAGTTTATAAATTCTCTTGTGTAAAGTTAAGCATGGAAACATACAAATAACTCATCGGCCTTTATTAAGTTTGGGTTAGTGGAAAAATATCGTCCAGTTCATACCTTGTCATGGAAATATGAAAGTTTTTATCACGCGCACGATTCCAGAAATAGGGATTCAGCTTTTACAGGATGCAGGCCTGACCGTTATCCAATGGAAGGAAAAACGAAACCTGACGCCACAGGAGTTAATTGACAATTGTAAACACTGCGATGCGCTGATGAAAGTTGGAGCAATCAAAATTGATAGCGGGTTTCTGGAAGCGTCCCGTCACTTGAAAGTGATTTCCTTACTTTCCGTTGGCTTTGATGGTGTGGATCTGGCATCTGCCACCAGACTGAAAATTCCTGTTGGAAATACGCCTGGAGTTTTAAATGAAGCAACCGCCACGGCAGCTTTTTTATTAATGATTGCCACCTCGCGCAAAGCATTTTATATGCATAAAAAAATTATTAGGGGCGAGTGGGGCTTCTTTGAGCCCACTGCAGATTTAGGCATTGAACTCGAAGGGAAAACATTAGGCATCTGGGGATTAGGACGCATTGGTTTTGAAATGGCAAAAAAATGTGTGGGCGCTTTCAATATGAAGGTGATCTACACAAACCGGAGCAAAAACGAAATGGCTGAGAAAGAATTACATGCCACGCAAGTTTCCTTTGATGAATTATTAAGGCTAAGCGATGTGCTTTCTGTTCACACAGCCTTAACTCCGGAAACAACCGGTAAAATGAACAAGGAAGCTTTTAACAAAATGAAACCCACCTCGATCTTCATTAACGCTGCGCGCGGAGGTATTCACAACGAAAAAGATTTGATTGAGGCATTACAAAACAAAACAATTTGGGGAGCAGGTCTTGATGTAACAAATCCTGAACCCATGGAAAAAGATAATGCCCTATTGAATATGCCGAATGCTTGTGTATTGCCTCACATCGGCTCGGCCACGCAGCAGGCCCGTGATGGTATGGCACGGATAGCAGCAGAAAACATTATTGCAGCACTACGAGGTGAACGACTTAAGCATGTGGTGAATCCGGAGGTTTACGGGTAAAATTGGATTTAAGATTGTCAGTTATTTTTTAAACGGCCTACATACGATTGACAATGATTAGAGTCATGTCCTGGCTTCCGACTGTAAAACCACCGAGACCATCATTATAATTCCGCCAGCGGCAGATTCGGTTTATCATGGCGATGAGGATTGGTGTACCGCCACCGCGTGAATAGAAACAGGCATAAAAAATAAAGCGCAAAGAAAAGCGGAACGGATATGACCAGCCACGCCCCCACTCCACCTGCGATTGCCGCTCCCGAATCCCTGAGGAATCCCCAAAAATCATTCTTGAATAATTCCACCAATTGATCCCGTGAATACGGAAACATATTCAATCCAAAAAGATGTGCACCCAATTTCATAAAGGGAATAATACAGAGTAATTGTGGAGCCGTGACGAGATAATTACCCAATTGCATCACCGGAATATTCAGGCGAAATGCAATGGACAGGCCCAGACAGATCAGCGTTGTCGGACCCAGAACGGGCAACATACCCATTACCATTCCTAAGGCGACCGTAATCGCAAGCTTCCTGGGGGTCATTCCCTGCTTCAGGGCCAGGCCAATGATGTCAAGAATATATTTTTTACTCAGTTTATTTGCCATAGAAACAACACCGCATCATTGCCTTCATCAACAAAACCGTTTACTTTAACTTTTGCTTACACAACCGCAGCAAAGACAACGCCAAACGATGAAAAAGAAAGAGTGCCCGTCATGCGCCATGGACATTGATTCCAAAAGCAAAGTGTGTCCCATCTGCGCGTATGAATTTTCCGATTATTCCGGCCCTGTCAAGTGGACTGCCATCCTGCTTCTATTGTTACTGGTAATGTATCTGATCTTCTATATTCTATAATTATCCATGCTATGCGTTTTTTACTTCTATTGTTATTCGTTGCATTACTGGTCGGTTGTACGGAAAAGAAAACTCCTGCTGATACGATCATTCTTGGTGGCAAAATCTACACCATGAACGACCAGCAGCCCGAAGCAGAAGCCGTCGCTATTCAAAACGGGAAAATAGTTTTTGTGGGTTCTTCAAAAGACGTAGAAAACTACAAAGGAGATGCTACACAAGTCATCAACCTGGAAGGTAAAACAATGACTCCCGGATTCATCGAGTCACATGGACACTTCATGGGCCTGGGTTTTAATGAAATGGATCTCGACCTGATGTCGACAAAAAGTTATGACGAGATTCTAATGAAAGTAAAAGAGGCAGTGGCCAAGGCAAAACCAGGCCAATGGATTATTGGACGCGGCTGGCATCAGGACAAGTGGGATACAAAACCCACTACCCTGATTAAAGGCTTTCCAACACATCAGGCATTAAGCACCATTTCCCCGGATAACCCCGTTTTTCTTTCTCACGCCAGCGGTCATGCCGGACTCGCCAACGCCAAAGCCATGCAATTATCCGGAGTGAATCAGCTTGCCGTTGAGAAATTAGGAAGACAATCTGTGGAAGGTGGTGAAATAATTCGCGATGCATCCGGCAACCCCACTGGTCTTTTCAATGAACGGGCTCAATCACTCATTACGGAGAACATCCCCGAGGATTCAGAAGAACGAAGCGCACAGGCACTTGAACTTGCGATGGCGGCTTGTGCCCGCAATGGCATAACAAGTTTTCACGATGCCGGTGCATCGCGTGATGTAATCGAACTTTATAAAAAATTTAAAAACGAAAATGGACTTGCCACCCGCCTCTATGTGATGGTGACCGGGAGAGATTCAAAATTGGTTTATGAATATTTAAGCAATGGTCCTGAAATTGATTCAACCCATTTTCTTACCATTCGGTCAATAAAATTAAACGCTGACGGAGCGCTTGGGTCACGCGGAGCATGGTTGCTGGAGCCTTATACTGATCGGCCCGACTTTTCAGGAATGGCAACACTATCGATGGATACTGTACTGAAAATTTCGACAGAGGCATTGAAACATGGATTTCAGGTTTGCTCGCATGCTATTGGCGATCGTACCAATCATGAAATACTCGATCGATATGAAACAGCATTCAAAGAAAATCCTGATAAAGCAAAAGATGCCCGCTTTCGCATGGAACACGCTCAACATTTAGCTCCTGCCGATATTCCGCGATTCGGTCAACTGGGTGTGATTGCCAGTATGGAAGCGATTCACATGTCGTCCGACAGACCGTGGGCCATTGACCGTCTTGGAGAAAAAAGAATTGTTGAAGGTGCCTACATGTGGCAGTCGCTATTAAAAACCGGCGCCAAAGTGATTAATGGAACAGACGTACCTGTCGAACCGATTAACCCCATTGCGAATTTCTTTGCATCCGTAACACGACAGACGCTGAAAGGAAAACCCGAAGGAGGTTACGAGCCGACAGAAAAAATGACACGCGTCCAGGCATTGCGTTCATACACACTTGATGCTGCGTTTGGTGAGTTCGAAGAAAAAAATAAGGGATCCATTGAAACTGGTAAGTTGGCTGACTTCACCATTTTCTCAAAAGACATCATGAGCATTCCTGAAACGGATTTATTGAGCACAGAAATTTCTATGACCATTGTTGGTGGTAAAGTCATTTATGAAAAAGGAAAATAATTCAATACGATGAACGGAATATTTTCCAGGCTGAAGGCAAACGTTTTCATTCTGTGTTTAGTGGGAGCTATTTTTCTTGCCTGGCTCTATCCGGCACCTGGTACAACCGATAGTCCGCTGCACCTGTCAACGTTTTGTACATACGGAGTGAGTATCATCTTTTTCTTTTATGGATTACGATTGAGCCCAAAGCAAATGGCAGAAGGGTTGGTGAACTGGAAACTTCACGTATTGATTCAAACTACAACGTTCATCGTGTTTCCCTTCCTTTTATTAACATTGAATCATTTTTTTAATACAAACACTTCGTCTCTATTGTGGCTCGGTGCATTATATCTTGCATCACTTCCCTCTACGGTTTCATCTTCTGTTGTGATGGTTTCGATAGCCGGAGGAAACATCCCGGCAGCAATATTCAACGCCAGTATATCGAGCATCATCGGTATTTTTATCACACCTCTGTGGATGAGCCCTTGGCTTGATCAACATGGAGACTTTGAAATGTCCAATACAATTTTGAAGTTGTGCCTTCAGGTTTTGCTTCCTGTTACTGTTGGCTTCCTGCTTCATAGCCGGCTTGGCCATTGGTCTGAGAAAATGAAAAAGACAACAAAAAATTTTGATCAGTTTATTATTCTCCTCATTGTGTATACTTCGTTCTGCGTATCCTTTGACCAACAGATGTTCAGTGGATTCTCGTTTTTCCACATTCTCTTCTTAGGAATATTGATGCTGGTGTTATTTGCTGTGGTTTTTTTGTTGATTGGATTTCTTTCTACCTCACTTGGTTTTTCACGTGAGAATCGCATAACGGCGCTTTTTTGCGGGTCCAAAAAATCACTGGTTCAGGGTGCGGTCATGGGCAAAGTTTTATTTCCTAACCAGGCAATCCTGGGAATTGTGCTTTTACCTCTCATGATGTATCATGCCCTGCAACTCCTGGCGGGAAGCACCATCGCTCATCAGATGGCACAAAAACAAACTGTTTCAAAATCGTCAGATTAGCAAAGACCAGAGAGAATACCAAGGGTTGCATCAATTCAAATATTCTATCTGTTTATCATACATCGAGCTTCCCGAGGTGAACAAAAAAAGTTAGCCTTCGTAAACACCCCACAAATGTTTTTGTACATTTCACTGGAAAGTTAACCCTACCCATGATTTCAGTATCGAACCTAAAAAAGACCTATGGCTCTACCCAGGCCTTGAAAGGCGTTTCTTTTAATATCAAAGCCGGTGAATTTTTCGGCTTGCTGGGACCCAACGGAGCTGGAAAGACTACTACCATCAGCATCATGAGCACCATTGTGGATGCCGATGAAGGAAGCGTAACGATAGCTGGATTTGACCTGAAAAAAAATCCACTGGAATGCAAGAAAACCATTGGTGTGGTTCCCCAGGAAATTGCGCTTTACAACGAGCTCTCTGCCTATGATAACCTGATGTTTTGGGGAAGTTTATACAATGTGCCAAAATCTGAACTTATAAAACGTATCGACACAACCCTCACCCTATTCGGTTTGTTCGATAGAAGAAAAGATAAAGTTAAAACCTATTCAGGTGGAATGAAGCGCAGGATCAACATCGCCTCTGCCCTCCTCCACAATCCAAAAATTCTCTTCATGGATGAACCTACGGTGGGTGTTGATCCGCAAAGCAGAAACCTCATCTTCGAAGTTATCGACAAATTGCACAAGGAAGGCATGACCATGGTGTATACCACGCACTATATGCAAGAAGCAGAAAGACTATGCGACCGGATTGGAATCATCGACAACGGAATGATTATCACACAAGGTTCGCTGGATGAATTAAAAACCTCAAGCAAAATAAAAGAAACGATCGTGGTCACGTTTCAGTCGGTATCGGACGAGACTTTTGCTAAGCTCGTTGATGGCTCGCGCGATTTAAAAAAAATAGATAACGAGATTCATTTTTATACCAACAACGTAAAAAGCGATTTATCTAAAATCATTTTGAAATGTGGTGAACTGGGGTTGGATGTGCTCAACATTGATATTCAGAAAGTAAACCTTGAAACCATTTTCCTGAACCTAACCGGAAAACAACTTCGCGACTAAGATGATAAAGATTGCCATTAAAGACCTTAAACTTTTCATGTCAGACAAACGTGCGTTGATACTCACGTTCATTGTCCCTATCGCACTCATCAGCTTATTTGCACTTGCCTTTGGCGGCCAGACCAGTACAGAATCAAGACCCGCCCGACTAATTATTGCTGATGAGGACAAGACTGATCAAAGCAAACGCGTTATTGCTGAGCTGGATTCTGCGGAAGAATTTGACGTTACTGTTGTTACCCTCGAAGAAGCTGAAGGTTTAGTAAAAAAAGGAGATGAAAGTTCAGTACTCGTGTTACACGCCGGATTAAAAGATTCTATTGAAGCAGGCAGTACAGCACCGATCGAACTTAAATATGACGAATCAAAAAGCGCCGAGATTGGCATCCTGAAAGGTGCGCTGATTGGAAAGTTAATTGGTATCGTGAGTATTAAAGCCATGGAAAAGAAAACGCTGCGGGACTTCAACACTAAAAATCCGCAACTCGATTCGGTTTCACGCAAAGAAATTACAGCAGAGATTTCTAAAAATTTCTCCGGCGGGGAAAGCAAGAACATGCAGGATTCGATGTTAAAATCAACTCCTTTGGTTGCTGAAGCTGAAACTTCTCCGGGGCTGGTCCAGGCGGTTTCCGGCACAGCCATTATGATGCTGTTGTTTTCTGTTGTGGGTATGGGGGCAAGTCTTTTGGATGAAAAACAGGAAGGCACGTTAAAAAAATTATTATACTCACCACTTTCTCCGAACAATATTCTTTTCGGAAAAATGCTTTCATCCAACCTAATCTCCATAGCGCAATTGACCGTGATGTTTCTTTTCGCGTGGCTCGTCTTCGGGTTAGATATCACACTGAATATCCCAGGTCTGATCCTGATGATTATCGCTACCGCATTTGCCTGTTCCAGTTTCGGTGTTTTTTTAGCATCGTTCGCAAAATCAAGACAACAGGTGCAAGGTTTGTCGACGTTGATTATTTTGATCATGAGTGCAGTCGGTGGTAGTATGATTCCTTTATTTCTTATGCCATTGTGGATGCAAAAGATTTCAGTGGTGTCTGTAAACTACTGGGGTATTCAGGGATTCTATGATATTTTCTGGCGAATGTTGCCGGTCAGTGATCCCACGTTCCTGACCCGGGTATGTATTCTTTTTCTTATCGGCATGGTGCTCAATACCGTGGCAGCTCAGCTCTTCAAAAAGAATGTACTGAATCTTGCTTAGTGATCGACTCAGCTCAACAAAATTCCGACTCCGAAAAGAATCACAAAAAGCAATGTGGATAATGCCATCTGCTTTAAAAAAGGATCAAGTTCCTGTGATGGCTTCGTTTTTACTGCGATCCCATTTCTTACTAAAAGGGGGATAGCAAGAAGAAAAAGAAATTGAAAAGGAGCATGATATGTCAATATGGAATATACAATCGCAGCACTTATGCCAGCGGTCAGCAAAAACCAATGATACACAACAGCGTTACTTCTCCCTATACGAACAGGTATTGAAAATTTTCCCGCATCACGATCCGATTCAATATCACGAATATTATTCACGTTCAGCACCGCGATCGAAAACAGTCCACAACTTAACGCAGGTAAAAATTCTTTCCAGGTAATCGAGTGGGCAAATAAATAATACGAACCCATCACACCCACAACGCCAAAAAAGATAAGTACAGAAAGATCACCTAGGCCTATATATCCATAAGGTTTCCTTCCTACTGTGTAGGCGATTGCTGCAGCAATACTTAAAAGTCCCAATGCCAGAAAAAACAAGATGGCACTCCAATTCGATCCGAATGAAATCCATAAAAGTGAAATGCCACTCAATAAACTCAACAACACAAATACAATCACAGCCATTTTCATCTGTCCTAACGAAATAACCCCCGACTGCACGGCCCGCTGCGGCCCTTTACGGCCTGCATGATCAGCGCCATTGATCGAATCACCATAATCGTTGGCCAGGTTGGAAAGCACTTGCAGAAAAATGGTAGTGATACAGCAAAGGGAAAAGATTAGTCCATTAAACTTTCCCGCGGAAGCGGCCAGAAAAGCCGCCATGCCAATACTTGACAAAGCCAATGGCAGTGTTCTTAAGCGAAATGCCTGAAGCCAGGCTTTGGTATTCATGGTTGAGCTACGTTAACGGGATCAAAAATACATCCTTGTTACATAACGTGAAATACCAATCTTAAATTCCCAAAATGCTTTTAAGCTTAGTATGACCCGTTTTACTCACCGGTATTTGCTTCCCGTTTCTCAATACAGCCAGATAGCTCTCTTTTTGGTAGGGATCAATTCGTGTGATCTGGTTGACATGCACAATATAGGAACGATGCACACGAACAAACTGCTGTGGATCTAACGTGTCCTCGTAAAACTGCATTGTCCTGTTTTTCAAAAATTGTCCCTCCGCGGTAATCACTTTTACATAATCATCATCTGCCTCAAAGTATTGAATGTCATGCAGGGGGATGATCTTCACTTTCGTTCCTGTCTTCACCACCAAACGATTTTGCTGAGCCGGAGACGTTGCCATCGTGTCGAGTGTCTTTTGAACGTTCTCGTCCGGAGCGACGGACGTGGGCTTGGCCTTATCCAAAAATTTCTGAACCGCCTTACTGAAGCGATCCTGCGAATAGGGCTTCAGTAAATAATCAATAGCATTATTTTCGAAAGCTTTGATCGCAAACTCATCAAACGCAGTAGCAAAAATGACTGCCGGCGGCTTGTCAATCAGTTCCAGCATTTCAAATCCGTTGATCTTGGGCATCTGAATATCGAGGAAAATTACATCTGGCTGATGCTGGTGAATTGCCTTGATTCCCTCAAAGCCGTCATTGCATTCTTCCATTACTTCAATGTGAGGAAATGCTTTTAGGTAGGCCCGCGTGAGTTCACGTGCCAACGGTTCATCATCAATGATCACAGCCTTCATGCTCTTGGAGGAATTTTTATTACCACTACAAAAATATTATTATCTGCGTTTGTTTCAATCAAATCGTTCTGTGCGAACAAAAGATACAATCTTCTTTTCAGTCCGCTTAGCCCGAAGCCGCTTCCCCGTGAGGGTTGCATATCCGGATCGAACGGATTACTCACACGCATCTCCAGTAAATTATTGTTTACATACGCATCAATGGAAATTGTCACGTTGCCTGTGGTGCCATACAATCCAAATTTAATGGCATTTTCCACCAAAGGTTGTAAGAGTAATGTCGGTATTTTCCAGGTCAGGCTTGTTTCATCACGTTGAATGGTAATGTTCAAACGATGACCAAAACGTATTTTCTCGATCGATAAATACAGCTCGAGATAATTTAGTTCCTCTGAAAAATTAATCCATTGTTCATCGGCCCGCCTGATCGTCGTCCTCAAAAAATCAGACAATTGTTGCACCATGGTTTGCGCATCGTTGGGACGTACCAAAATCATGGCATTGATCGAGTTCAAACAATTGAATAAAAAATGAGGTTGAAGCTGCAACTGTAACTTCTGTAATTCAGCTTCGCGGGCAATGGCTTGCGTAGCGGCTTCACGCGCCGCAGTTTCTTGCTGATCTTTAAACTGCGTATAGAAAATTGCGCCCACACCGGCACTGGCAATAACCAAAAAACTTACGCCACATCGCACGGCAAATGTTTCATCCAAAAAATTAAGGTAATCCGGTAGTGCTTGTGGCAAACGGATCAATGCTTCCTGTGAAATATATTGACAACCAATTGCCAGAAGTACGCTTAACCCAATGGTAAATTGCAGCCTGCCTGAACGCGGCGCGTAATTGAGAATAACGGTGGCTAACAACAATGCAGCATTCAACAAAATAATATTGGATACTGCACTGTCCCAAACCGACATTTCGATGCTGAACCACTTCGACAAAATCCAGGCATGAAAACCCATCCACAAGACTGTGGTTACCCACAGGGGCAATTGAAATTTCCAGTCGAAGAAGGATCTCGAAGTCACTAAATTAAATTTCTATTAAACGATCATTTCTCTATCGCGTGCAAGTTCCAACGTGCGCATGGCTTTTGCTTTTGTTAATTCCATGTAGGCGTCCACATCAGCAGGTTCCTCAGTCATGGAGTAAAGCTGTGCACCATCTTCAATGGCATCAATTTCAAAAACATCGGTTACATCAATAAACTTCCACGTTACATTCTGATTTCGTGTATTCTGAAATGAGAATGCTCCAATTTGCCCGAGTACCAATGCTTTCTCACGTGCCCAGTTTAGCTCATCGGCCTGAATGAGCCTTAGTTGCTCATCAAACTGTGGCACATGATTGCCCTCGCCGCTGACTACCTGGTACACCAACCGGGCGAGATACCATTTCATTCCGGTTGTCATCTTAAAAACTTTTAATATCAATTCCACCGAACATGACAAACCCGGTGATCAATAATTTCTTTTCCCCGGTATATGACTGAGGAGCCATACGTTTATCCTCAACGCTACCGAAAATGGCGACCGCATCGGATTTTAATTCCCAGTTGGCCGGCACCAGCAATTTCATTCCGCCAAAAATTTGTGTTGCATCGATCACGATCGTGCCATTGATATCGGCCTGCGAGAGATCAACCTCTACTCCTCCAAAGATACAGGTAGCTTCACCACCCTTAAAATTTTTGGAAAATACTTTTCGTTTTGCTCCGCCAAATACGGTATCGATATCGAAATAATCTTCACCGCCTTCATCACTGGCCACCAATCCTTCATGTTGTTGCTTTTGCCAAAATTCTCGCTTCTCCCTGCTGGCACCGCCCATTACTGCGCGACTTAAGATAAACAACCCAACAATGATGATGATCACTGGAAATCCATAGTCATCGAGATCCCATGGGAATCCAGGTATGCGGTCAAGCATGAAAAAGGTACCAATGAGGATCATCACCAACCATCCAACGCCCTGAAATTTTCTGTTAATCCCTACGATAATACCTCCGGCAACTAAGAGTCCCCACGGAAATAACCAACGTGGAAACTCCATCAAATCCATACGATCGAGAAGTAAAAAACCACCGACCATCAATACGATAATGCCTACCCAGAAACTGTTGCTTAATTTTTTGTTGTCGCTCATGGCTTTGTTGTTTTATGTATCAAATGTAACGGAGCAACGTGCCCTAAAGCGACCCTAAAAGGGCCAGCGGAGGTGGATTCTCGGTGAAACCGGGGAATTTTACCGGTGAAACCGGAAAGCGGTTTTATACTTTTAATTTGTCTGTTACTTCCGGATCGGAAACTTTAACGCCAGCTTTAAAAAAAATCACCGTCTTACCATCTTCGCTGATAAGATACTTACTAAAATTCCAGTCGGGATGCTTTCCCGTTTTCGCTTCAAGCCATTGATATAGTGGATGCTGATCACTCCCTTTTACGGATATCTTTTCAAACATCGGAAATGAAACACCATAATTCATTTCACAAAAGGCAGCAATGTCGCTATTCGTACCAGGTTCTTGCTTTAGAAAATTATTAGCAGGGAATCCGAGAATGGCTACACGGTCGCCATGCTGCTCATGAAGTTTTTGTAAGTCTGCATACTGGGGAGTCTTGCCACATTTCGATGCAGTATTTACAATTAAGACCTGCTTTCCTTTAAAAGTCAATAAATCTACTTCCTGTCCGGTAATGGACTTCATCTTAAAATCGTAAATCGACTCAGGGAGATTTTGTGACTTGTGGTCTGGTTTAGAAGATAAAAAATCAAACAGGCCCATAGTAAAGTAATTATTTGGTTCCCTCAAGAGTATGAACAAGGGTTAACAGTATTAAAATTACACAGGAATTGTCTATCACCAGTATCTCCGTGGGTTTATTGCAGGATAAAATACTTTCGTATTTTTGCCGGTTCTACCCTTGGGGGAAGTTGTTTATTTACTGATCTAACAAAGAAAAAGGCTTTAATAAAGAGAAATGTATGTGTGGAATTGTAGCGGTGTTTGATGTTAAAACGGGTGCAGAAGAACTACGGAGCCAGGTGCTCACGATGTCTAAGAAAATAAGGCATCGCGGTCCGGACTGGTCGGGTGTGTACTGTGAGGGAGGTGTCATTCTTTCGCATGAGCGGCTCGCCATTGTGGATCCGGTTTCTGGAAAGCAGCCCTTATACACGAAGGACAAAAAAATTGTACTGGCAGTTAACGGTGAAATCTATAATCATAAGGCCATTCGCGAACGGACGAAAAGCTATGAGTACCTGACAGAATCTGATTGTGAAGTAATATTGGCCCTCTATAAAGAGAAAGGCCCAAATTTTCTTGAAGAACTGAACGGCATTTTTTCTTTTGCCCTTTATGACATCGAAAAGGATGTTTACCTCATCGGACGTGACCATATTGGCATCGTTCCTTTGTATATGGGATGGGATAAAGCCAACAATTTCTATGTAGCTTCTGAATTAAAAGCTCTCGAAGGTGTATGTGTGAAAATTGAGGAGTTTCCTCCGGGGCATTATTTATACAGCAAGGACGGAAAGCCGAAGCAATGGTATAAGCGCGAATGGAACAGTTACGATGCAGTAAAAAATAATCCAGCCAGCATCGAAGAATTAAGAACCGCATTAGAAGCAGCGGTACATCGTCAGTTAATGTCAGACGTTCCTTATGGCGTATTGTTATCGGGCGGACTTGACTCATCTGTGATTTCTGCAATTGCAAAAAAGTTTGCTCCAAAGCGTATTGAAGAGAATGATGCTAAAGAAGCCTGGTGGCCGCAACTGCACTCTTTTGCTGTAGGCCTTGTAGGATCACCTGATCTTGCTGCCGCAAAAAAAGTAGCTGAACATATCGGAACCATTCACCACGAAATCAATTTCACTGTACAGGAAGGTCTCGACGCTGTGCGTGATGTGATCTTCCATTTGGAAACGTATGATGTTACGACCATTCGTGCATCAACGCCTATGTATTTGATGGCACGTGTTATCAAATCCATGGGTGTGAAGATGGTGTTGTCGGGTGAAGGGGCCGATGAATTGTTCGGAGGCTATTTATACTTTCACAAAGCACCCAATGCACAGGCGTTTCATGAAGAGACAGTAAGAAAACTAAGCAAACTTCATTTGTATGATTGCCTTCGCGCAAACAAATCGTTGGCAGCGTGGGGCATTGAAGGCCGGGTTCCATTCCTGGATAAAGAATTTATGGATGTTGCCATGCGATTTAATCCCGAAGAAAAGATGGCGAAGAACGGCCGCATCGAAAAGTGGGTAGTGCGCAAGGCATTTGAAAACCTGCTTCCTGCCAGCGTGGCGTGGAGACAAAAAGAACAATTCTCTGATGGTGTAGGATATAGCTGGATTGATACGCTAAAGGCTGTTGCCAATACCCAAGTGAGTGATGAAGAACTGGCAAACGCCAAACATCGTTTTCCTATCAACCCGCCGATGTCGAAAGAAGAGTATCGCTATCGCACTATTTTCAGTGAGCACTTCCCTTCTGATTCTGCGGCTGCGTGCGTGCCCTCAGTGCCTTCCGTTGCCTGCAGCACACCTGAAGCGCTGGCATGGGATCCGGCATTTAAAAACCTGAACGATCCTTCGGGTCGCGCAGTGAAGAGTGTACACGAAGAAGCGTATTAAAAACAATCAAATAATTATAAAGGGTCTTCCTAACACAGGAAGGCCCTTTTGTTTTGTGGGCCATAATCTTTATGAAATCTTTACATTCAAGTGGTATTCTTTGATATCACATTTATACAATAGGAACTACTTTTACACCGTAATCAGTATCGCGGAGTGAAAAATTTCCTGCTTCATAAGCCTGCCAGAAATCAACAATACATCATCAGTGTTGTACTGGTTATTACTGTTGCCATATTCGGACTTGCTCTCTACGGGTTGGTGGGCTATCGGACAGCTGCTTTTATGTTGCTCGTCGCCGTTTCCATCATCGCCATGTTTTTTGACATCGCACCTGTATTACTGGCTGCGTTATTGAGTGCGTTGATCTGGGATTTTTTCTTTATCCCACCACGCTTTACGCTTACCGTTGGAACGGGGGATGATCAATTGTTACTGCTCATGTATTTTGTGATTGCGTTGGTCAATGCTGCGCTCACCTACAAGATCAGGCAAATGGAAAAGGAAGTTCGTGTCAAAGAAGAAAAAGCAAACGAGGCGAAATTTTATAATACGCTATTCAATTCACTCTCGCATGAGTTACGAACTCCTATTACTACGATTATTGCCGCCACGGACAATTTGAATACAAACGCAGATCGCCTTCCTGAAAATATAAAAACAGAATTACTTTCCGAGATATCCATTGCATCGATACGGTTAAACCATCAGGTGGAAAATTTATTGAGTATGTCGCGCCTTGAGTCGGGTGCATTTCAAATTAAAAAGGACTGGTGTGATATCAATGAACTGGTACACAAAACGATCCAGTCGTTTGAACCAGCAATATCGAAATACAAGATCGCTGTACACATCCCCGAAAACTTTCCGTTGTTCAAACTGGATTTCGGCCTTATGGAACACGTGTTGCACAATCTCATCGGCAACGCCATTCAATACACATTGCCAGGAACTGGAATTGTGATACAGGCACTCCACGATGATGACAAACTGGTCATCACCGTGGCTGATAATGGGAAAGGATTTCCGGAGGGAGAAATAGATAAGGCATTTGATAAATTCTATCGCATTCATGGATCGAAGCCAGGTGGCACAGGGCTTGGTCTATCCATTGCCAAAGGATTTGTTGAAGCGCATCAGGGAATGATTACGTTAAAAAATCTTCCCATGAGCGGAGCCATTTTTACCATTGAGATACCTACCGAAACATCCTACATAACAAGGTTGAAAAATGAATAACCAGGCAACCATACTGATTATTGATGACGAAGTACAGATCAGAAAGCTACTGACCATCACGCTTGAGTCGTTTGACTATCGCGTTCAGGAAGCAGCTACAGCAAAAGAAGGAGTTATCATGGTAGCCAACCATCCGCCCGATTTGATTTTGCTTGACCTGGGATTGCCGGATGAAAGCGGACATCACGTATTACGTCATTTACGTGAATGGTATTCCAATCCCATTATCATTCTTTCAGTTCAAAGTGGTGAAGAAGATATCATTAACGCTTTGGATCATGGGGCCAATGACTATTTGGTAAAACCTTTTCGCACAGGCGAGTTGGTAGCCAGGGTACGATCTGCCCTTCGCAAATCTTCAGCAGACGAAAACAACCCGGTGATGAGAGCCGGAGACCTCACCATTGATTTCTCTGCCCGGACAATTAAGAAGAACAATGTTGCTATTAAACTTACGGCAACAGAATATACGTTGCTTGCCCTGTTTGCTAAGAATGAAGGAAAAGTACTTACACACCAATATGTATTGAATCAGGTGTGGGGGCCTTCGTATAAAAGCGAATCTCAATACCTGCGTGTCTTTATCGCTCAGCTAAGAAAAAAAATTGAAACAGATCCAAACCGGCCAGCTCACATCGTTACCGAATCAGGTGTGGGCTATAGGTTTGTAGTGAACTAAGTCTTACCGAATCATATTAAAAAAAAATGAAATCGAAAATTTCGAACAGGATTACTATTGCCTCTTTGCTCGTAACCTTAGGTATTATTTATGGAGACATTGGCACTAGTCCGCTCTATGTGCTCAAGGCCATTGTTGGCGACAGGTCTATTAACGAAACCCTAGTATACGGCGGCGTGTCGTGCATTTTCTGGACCCTGGTTTTCCAGACTACCATCAAATACATTCTTCTTACACTTATGGCCGACAACCAAGGTGAAGGAGGAATTTTTTCGTTGTATGCTTTAGTGAAGCGATATGGCAAGGGTCTTGTCATTCCCACGATCCTTGGAGCTACTACCCTACTTGCTGATGGTATTATTACACCACCGATTTCCGTTGCTTCTGCTGTGGAGGGTTTTGAAATGATCATTCCTGGATTACCAACCGTACCGATCGTTGTGATCATCCTGTCTTTGCTTTTCTTTTTTCAACGTTTTGGTACACAGAAAGTGGGAAGTGTTTTTGGACCAGTCATGGTTGTCTGGTTTGGGATGTTACTCATTCTTGGATTGCATCAGATTGCCAATCATGTGGACGTAATTGCAGCCCTTAACCCTGTGTATGCTTACAACTTGCTTGTACTATATCCGCAAGGGTTTTGGTTGTTAGGAGCTGTATTCCTGGCTACAACCGGAGCAGAAGCGTTGTATTCAGACCTTGGTCATTGCGGAAGAGAGAATATCCGAATTACCTGGGGCCTTGTAAAAGTGTGTCTTGTGATTAATTACATGGGACAAGCAGCATGGTTGCTACATCAAGGGGATCCGTTACTTGCCGGCAGGAATCCATTTTTTGAAATCATGCCTACCTGGTTTCTTCTGCCTGGCATTGTCATTGCAACATTAGCGACCATCATAGCATCGCAGGCATTGATCAGTGGATCGTATACGCTGATCAGTGAAGCGATGAGTTTAAACTTCTGGCCTCGTGTCACCGTACGTCAGCCAACAGAATTGAAAGGACAAATTTATATACCCAGCGTGAATACTATCCTTTGGATTGGGTGTGTCATGATGATCCTGTACTTTCAAAATTCATCGCACATGGAAGCCGCTTACGGATTTTCAATCACCATCGCCATGATGATGACTACGGTTTTGCTTACCTATTTTATGTTGTATAAAAAGAAATGGAATGCTGTTTTGGTTATTGGTATTCTTCTCGTATTCGGAACAATAGAAATTTCTTTTTTCATTACCAACGTTGCCAAAATCAAGGAACGGTGGATGTTCCTGTTCTTTGAACTATTTATATTTTCAGTAATGTATGCATGGTATTACGCCAGAAAAATCAATAACCGGCTTATGCACTTCGTTGAACTTGGAAAATACACCTCACTCATCAGGGAGCTGAGCGAAGACCAAACCATTCCAAAATTTGCGACACACCTGATTTACATGACCAAGGCCAATCAACGCGAACAAATTGAGGAGAAAATCATAAAATCGATTTTCTCAAAAAAGCCAAAGCGCGCTGACGTGTACTGGTTCCTCCACATTCATCGTACCGACGAACCGTATACCATGAGTTACGATGTTACCGAGCTGGTTGACGATAAAATCATAAAAGTAAATATCCATGTGGGCTTTCGGGTACAGTTACGTTCAGAACTCTATTTTAAAAAGATTGTACAAGAACTCGTCGCCAATAAAGAATTGAATTTACATGTTCGACCTGACGGGTCAACGCGATACAATAATGAACCCGACTTCAAATTTGTGGTGATCGAAAAGTTTCTTTCCGTAGACAACGAATTTACGTTACGTGAAGGTGTTTTACTCAATACTTATTTCTTTCTGAAACGATTGGGGCAAAGTGATGAGAAAGCATTTGGATTGGATAAGAGTGATGTGGAGGTGGAACAAATTCCGCTGATTTATCATCCTGTCCAGTCTGTACAATTGCTTAGAAGGCAACCTTAATCCTTTTTCAGATGTCCGGGCTTGCCCGAAATTACATGTGATCTTTTTTATTCTTCACAATGTCATACATCAATTCGCGAGCGCGGTGAAGCTGGGCTTTCACTGTTCCTAAAGGCGCATCAAGTTCCTCTGCAATTTCTTCGTATGATAATTCATTGAAGTAACGCAGGCGTACGAGTTTTTGATATTTTCCGGGAAGCATATTCACAAACACCTGCATGAGTTCTTCGCGCTGGCCCTTGATGGCTTCTTCCTGCGGGTTGAGATTTTCATCTTCAATATCGAGGGAAACTGATTGTCCGTCATCATCGGTGTAGGTATTCTCAATACTCAACGTATTGAGTTTCTTTTTTCTTATGAAGTCAATCGTATTATTGGTAGCAATGCGAAACAACCAGGTACTGAACGTGAAGTCTTTCTTGAATTTATGAAGACTTCGAAAGGATTTGGCAAATGATTCAATGGTGAGATCTTCTGCATCATCTACATTGCGTACCATCCTGAGGATCATGTGGTACACAGGACGCTTATAACGCTGAAGTAATTTTGCATAGGCCTTGTCGTCACCGCCAACGGCCATGTCGATCAGCTTGAAATCTTCCAGCGCTTTGGATGAAAATCTGCCTTCTTCTAACTCTTCTTCCATCTCACATTTTTTGATGCAACAGCCACAAGGCCTGTAACAAGATAGTAAAAGGCATAAATAATATCTAAAGCGGGTATTTTCCAGGCCTCAAAAGGATCACCCAATTTTTTCGAAGCGTTATGAAAGACAGCAATCATGATCAACCAGCGAAAACCCAAAATTATCAATATGGGATAGAAAAAGGGAGTAAAATACATAGCCGGTAAAACCAGGAGCGTTGTAAAAATCCAGGAAACTGAAAACACGCCCAGCAAAAATTTATCTGAACCCTTGTAATATTTGCCCACAGACAAATGCCGGAGCTTCTGAATGTAAAATCCATGCCAGGACACTTTAGGTGAAGAATATACCAGCGAGTCCACTCCTATTGAAATCCTTGTATTAAATCCGGTCGCGTGCTGGTTCACAAATAAGTCATCATCTCCGCCGGTGGTATCCATGTATGGGTAAAATCCTTTGGATGAAAGAAATAACGATTTTCGATAGGCAAGGTTGCGCCCGACACCCATATAAGGTTTCCCCAATAATGCGTAGGCGATGTATTGAAGTCCTGTGAGTAATGTTTCAAATCGTATGAATGAATTTAAAAATCCAGGAAGCTTTTTATACGATGAGAATCCAAGCACAAATTGACTATTGCTATCAGCCTCATGCATCATACTGGTGATCCATTGTCTGCCTGAAGGTCTGCAGTCAGCATCGGTAAACAATACCCAATCAAATTTGGCCGCGCGGATACCAAGGGTTAACCCATATTTCTTCCCATTCACGTGTTCCGGCTTGTGATCGACACGGACGATTTTAATCAGAGTATTCTTCCTGGATTCCTCCAATAAATATTCAAAGGAGTTGTCGTTACTCCTGTCTTCCACAATGATGATTTCAAACTCAGGATGATCTTGTTCCAATAAAACAGGAATCAATTCACGCAGGTTTTGCTCTTCATCCTGGGCACATACAACTATCGAAACCGGTACAGCCTGGGCAGAAGATTTTGCGCTCTTTTTTGAAAAAGCAAAAAGGAAGAAAAGCAAATAAATAACCTGGATAAGGGGTATTGCGAGGCAAAAAAAGGTGAGCGCGTTCAAAATAATGTCAGTAAGGAAAAATCAGCCTTGCAAAATATGAACTGAAATTCAATCCCCTCCCATTCTAAAAGAATATTTGTTCGAATAAACCTTAAATTCGCGCCCAAATGAATTTTAAACTCACGGCCAAAGATCCTCAGTCGAAAGCCCGGGCGGGTGTGATCACTACAGCCCACGGAGAAATTCCCACACCCATCTTCATGCCGGTTGGGACCGCCGGATCCGTTAAAGCCGTTCATCAGCGCGAGTTAAAGGAAGATATTGACGCTAAAATAATTTTAGGAAATACCTATCACCTTTATCTGAGGCCAGGTATAGGCCTGCTTGAAAAAGCGGGTGGCCTGCATCGGTTCAATGGGTGGGACAGGCCGATCCTTACGGATAGTGGCGGTTATCAGGTCTATTCACTGTCTGCCAACCGCAAGATTGCCAGGGAAGGTGTTGTATTTAAATCGCATATCGACGGGTCAAGTCATCATTTTACACCCGAAAGTGTGATGGATATTCAACGATCTATTGGTGCTGATATCATCATGGCCTTTGATGAATGTACCCCCTACCCCTGCGATTATGCGTACGCACAAAAGTCGATGGTGATGACACACGAGTGGCTTGTACGCTGTATCAAGCACCTCGCTGTTACACCGTACAAATATGAATACGAGCAGGTACTGTTTCCCATTGTTCAGGGAAGCACATACAAAGATCTGAGAAAACAATCTGCAGAATTTATCGCTCAGCAAAATCAGGCTGGGAATGCCATTGGTGGGTTATCAGTTGGTGAACCCCACGAAGATATGTATGCGATGACTGATCTCGTTTGTGACATTCTGCCGACTGACAAGCCGCGTTACCTGATGGGTGTTGGAACGCCGGAAAATATTCTTGAATGTATCGCGCTTGGCGTAGACATGTTTGATTGTGTGATGCCTACCCGCAATGCGCGAAACGGAATGTTATTTACCACGCAGGGTATTATTAATATCAGGAATGAGAAATGGAAAGATGACCTTAGTGCCATCGATGCTGCGTTGGGGGGATATGCCAGTACATTTTATTCAAAAGCATACTTAAGACACTTGGTGATCAATAAAGAGATTTTAGGCGCACAAATTGCTTCTATTCACAACCTGACGTTTTACCTTTGGCTGGTACGTGAAGCAAGAATAAAAATTGAAGAAGGCACATTCGCGGAATGGAAAAATAAAATGGTAAAAACAGTTTCACAGCGATTGTGAAATAGTCCGAGAGACCGAAAGTCAGAAAAGTCAGTAAGCAAGACAGACTTTCGGACTTTCGGACTTTCGGACTTTCGGACTAAACAATGAAGATTCTCGACAGGTACATTTTAAAGAAAATCCTCACGACATTCATTTTTGTCGTGCTGATTCTCGTTGCGATCATTGTTGTGATTGATACTGCCGAGAAGAATGAAAAATTCACCAACGCAAATCTCACCAGCTTGCAGATCATCGGTTATTACCTGGATGTAATTCCCTGGATGGCCGGATTGATAACCCCGCTTGTAGCCTTCATTGCCGTCGTTTACGTTACCTCGGTGTTAGCCGGCCACACGGAAATCATAGCGATACTCAGTGGAGGCACCAGCTTCAGGAGACTTTTATATCCCTATTTTATAGCCGGTGCGATTATCGCATCTGTAAGCTTCTTTTTGAATGGATGGGTGATCCCAAAATCAAATCGCTCAAGACTTGCCCTTGAAACGCTATGGAATAATAAAAGCACGGATAGGAGAAACATACATCTTCAACTGGAACCTCAGGTGTACATGTTTATGCAAAACTACAATAGCCTTTCCAGCGTTGGATATCAATTTTCGCTGGAGCGGTTCGATAGCGGCAGGCTTATCGATAAATTAACTGCTCAGAATATTGAATGGGACACCACGAAGCTGAAGTGGAAGCTGCGCTATTGGGAAAGGAAAAAAGTAGACGAAATTTTCACCGTAAATAAACCTTTACCCGTTCAGACGACGGCGGGCGCAAGTCCGGAGCAGAAGATCCATTTTCAGGAAACGAAAGAACAGCCAGAACCAGTTGCCGCAAATCCGCGAATCGATAGTTTGAAACGGAGCGAATCCGGCGCCGAGATGGACACCACGCTGGCGGTTTCTCCAAAAGATTTTGAAAATGATGATCGCAAGTACGACGGCATGACCATCACAGAACTGAACGACTACATTGCCAAATTAAAATTCAGAGGCACAAGTGGCGTGGAGTATTATGAAGTTGAAAAACATGTGCGTTATGCCTCACCGTTCTCAATTTTTGTATTAGTCTTTATGGGCGCGGTGGTGTCGTCTCGTAAAAGTCGTGGTGGTACAGGATTTCAGATTGCCTTAGGATTTTTGCTTTCCTTTGTCTTCATCATTTTTTTTACCATGGCAAGAATTTTCGCGGAAACAGGATCACTTCCCGCCATTGTTGCTATATGGATTCCTAATATACTGTTTGCTTTTATATCTCTCGCCATGTACAAATTTACACCGCGTTGAAAGCAACTACCCGCGATTACATCAAACTCCATTTCATTGTTTTTCTGTGGGGATTTACAGCCATCCTTGGAAAATTTGTTACCCTCCCCGCCATGGAGATGGTACTACTTCGCACGCTTTTAGCGGCATTCGGCATGGTGGTGGTCATGGGCATTTTTGGACATTCCTTCAGGATTGAGCGTGACGATCTCATTAAAGTTTTACTGACCGGTGGTGTTGTCGCTTTTCATTGGCTCACTTTTTTCGGCTCCGCACGTGTTGCCAATGTTTCCGTTAGCCTGATTGGTCTTGCCACGGGTGCCCTGTGGGCTGCATTTATTGAACCCTTTGCGAATAAAGTCAAGGTAAATCCGCTCGAGGTGTTGCTGGGATTAATTGTCATCGCAGGATTGGCGTTTATTTTAACGTTCAACATCCAGTATAAATTAGGATTGCTCCTTGCCATCCTGTCGGGATTTGGTACAGCCGCCTTTGCTGTCATCAATTCAAAACTTATAAAGCGCGTTAGTGCACATGCTATCACGCTATACGAAATGGTAGGTGCCAGCATTACCATTACGCTGATGCTTCCTTTTTACCGATCGTATTTCACACCCGATCATCAATTGCATTTCAATGCAACATTACTGGATTGGGTTTGTATTGCTACGCTGGGGTGGGTTTGTGTGGTCTACACATTCACAGAATCTGTCAATCTCATGAAACGGATTTCTGTTTTTTTCATTCAATTGACCCTCAACCTGGAGCCGCTCTATGGAATGGTGATGGCCGTGATCTTTTTCAAAGAACACCATCAGATGAATCTTAATTTTTATATCGGTTCAGTCATTATCTTATCGGCAGTGATTATCTACCCATTCATAAAAAAGAAAATGTACAAGGCTGCTAGTCCAGTGTCCCCGACCAATGCTGAAGAGACGTAAACTCTTTGGGCAGATGAACTGGCTTTTCAAAAATTCCATACATAGCAGAACCTGAGCCGCTCATAGCCGTGTACGTGGCGCCCAGCGAGATCATTTTGTTTTTCAATTCTTTGATTTGAGGATATGCATTAAATACAGAAACCTCAAAATCATTTTCGAGCACCCCCTTCCATGCTTCTATAGGACGTGTTAAAATCTCAGAAATAGGTACGACCGGCTCAAGCGGTAACACACCGGCATAGGCTTGTGCCGTTGATACTGAAACATCGGGCTTAACCAGTACCAGGAATTTATTTCTCAGTACAAAATCCAACGGAGTCAGTTCTTCTCCTCGCCCTTTACCCAACATGGGTTTTTCATCAATAAAGAATGCACAATCACTCCCGAGATTCAAAGCAAGTCGTCTTAATTCAGTGATCGATAGCTGAAGGTTGAACATGCTATTCAATGTTCTTAATGTGTATGCACCATCGGAGGATCCTCCACCCAAACCTGCTCCGATCGGAATGATTTTGTGAAGATGAATAGAGACAGGCGGAATATTGTATTCGGATTTTAATACCTGATAAGCCCGCAGACAAAGATTCCCGTCGACAGCACCTTCAATCGCGTTTCCCGTACTAAAAAATTGCAATTGAGAGGACGGAATGATTTCAAGAATGTCTGTCCAGGGAACAGGGTAAAAACACGTTTCGATATCATGATAACCATCCTGTCGCTTGCGAATAACATTGAGACCAAGATTGATCTTGCAAGGAGGAAAGCTCACCATCGATTGATCGTGCTATTTTTGAACTGCATTCATCTGTTCCTGGCTCACCCCGGTCGATGAATATCCACCGTCATGATATAGGTTCTGCATGGTCACCAAACGGGTAAGGTCACTGAACAACGTTACGCAATAATTAGCGCAATCTTCGGAGCTGGCATTACCTAGCGGAGACTGAAGATCAGCGAAATCATAGAATTCACTGAACCCTTTTATACTTGTTCCTGCCTTAGTTTTTGTGGGGGATTGAGACACCGTATTGATTCTCACTTTCCGTTTTTTGCCATAATGATATCCAAAGCTGCGTGCAATACTTTCCAGCATCGCTTTAATGTCCGACATGTCCGTATAAAAAGGGAAAGCACGTTGCGCACCCATGTACGTTAGAGCAACCACAGATCCCCATTCATTGATCGCGTCAAGTTTGTAGGCCACTGCGAGCATTTTATGAAAAGACAATGCAGAAATGTCAGCACCCTTTTGGTAATAATCATAATTAAGTTCGGTGTAAGGAATATCCTTGCGCATATTCACACTCATACCAATTGAATGGAGAACAAAATCAATTTTACCACCAAGGTGCGCCATCGATTCGGTATACAATTTTTCTATCTCAGGAACACTGGTGGCATCAGCGGGAATGATTTTGGAGCCTGTTTGTTCAGCCAGCTTATTGATCTCGCCCATACGCATGGCAATTGGAGCGTTTGTTAAGACAAACGAAGCGCCCTCTTCATGTGCACGCAATGCAACTTTCCATGCGATTGAGTTTTCATCCAATGCACCGGTAATGATTCCTCGTTTTCCTTTCAATAAATTGTACGCCATAATCGTTAGGTTGTTTTGTAACGATGCAATATTACAAATAGTCAGGAAATTTCGAATTTCTGATTTCTAACCTGCCTTTGCCGACAGGCAGGTTCGAAATCAGAAATCCGGAAATTCATCCTCTTTCTGTATTTTTATACCCATTACTCGATTTTATTTTGAATCTATCCCCGTCTTCACCTATTGGAGTTTTTGACAGCGGCATTGGCGGCCTGACCGTTGCTTTTGCTATCAAACAACTACTGCCGCTGGAAAGCCTTGTTTATTTCGGAGATACTGCACATTTGCCTTATGGTGAGAAATCAGAAGCTGCCATTCAGGCCTATTCTATAAAAATTGCTGACGTACTACTTAAAAAAGGTTGCAAAGTGATCGTCATCGCTTGTAATTCGGCAAGTTCTGCGGCCTATGACTTGTTGAAAGAGTATGTTCCCAAAGATATTGAGGTCATCAGTGTTATCGATCCTATGGCTAACCTGGTTCTTGCCAATTTTGAAAATAAGCGTGTAGGTCTTATAGGAACAAAACGAACGGTACAATCCGGTATTTATACGCGTAAGATTGACGCAGGAAGAAAAAATATCAGGCTTTCGTCTTTAGCCACGCCGTTGCTTGTGCCGATGATCGAAGAAGGGTTTGTCAATAATAAAATCAGCCACGATATTCTGGAGACTTACCTCAGCGATCCCTCGCTTCAAAGCATTGACGCATTGATACTTGGGTGTACACACTACCCGCTCATAAAAACAGAAATATCGCAATTTTATCCATCCGGCACCGCCATTCTTGATTCATCTGAGGTGGTGGCAACAGCCCTGAAGACTCACCTTGAAAAAAAAGGACTGTTGGGTAAGGGGCCACCTTCCTATCAATTCCTGGTATCAGACTACACTGAATCGTTTGAGGCGTCTGCCCGCTTCTTTTTTCACGAATCTGTACACCTCGAAAAACACACCCTGTGGGATTAAAGAATCTGTCATGTATGGTTTTACCTGTTTTTTAATAAAAACTATGCGGTAAAATTTTCAACTTGCATACTGTGTCCACCTTTGTTTTCATATTACCATTTCTGATTTTCTTCATGCTTCTTGCCGTATATGCAGAACGTAAGATTTCTGCATTTATACAGGATCGCCTTGGTCCCATGGAAGTAGGATACTACGGTGTGTTACAAACCGTAGCTGATTTTATAAAACTCATCCAGAAGGAGGATATCGTTCCTGAAAAAGCAGACCGTATACTTTTCAAACTTGCACCCGTGTTCATTTTTGTTGCTGTATTTGCCGGTTTTGCTGTAATCCCGCTGAGCCCATCCTGGTCAGGGTCTTCTATTTCCTCAGGTATATTTTTTTTATTAGCCATTGTTTCATTGGATGTGATCGGTATTCTCATTGCGGGCTGGAGCTCAAATAATAAATACAGTGTGTTAGGAACGATGCGTTCTGCAGCTCAACTTATTTCTTATGAAATTCCATTAGGTCTTTCAGTTCTATGTGTTGCGATGATCTGTCAATCACTTGATTTACAAGAGATCTCCATGCAGCAAGGAATTCTATCGAACCAACAAAACTACCTCTTTGGAGTTCGCGCCTGGGGCATTGAAACCGGTGCCGTGGGTGGATTTGTTACGTGGAACATTTTCAGAATGCCATTTCTCATTCCTGCCTGGTTGATCTTTTTTATTGCATCGATGGCAGAAAGCAATCGTGCTCCGTTTGATTTACCCGAGGCGGAATCTGAACTGGTGGCCGGGTTTCAAACAGAATACAGTGGATTTCGATGGGCTATTATCCAGATCGGAGAATATGGCATGGTACTCCTGGTAAGTTTTCTTGGTGTAATATTGTTTTTTGGAAGCTGGAATACACCGCTGCCAAACGTGGGCATGTTAAAACTGGCTGATTGGACAACAGGACCAATATGGGGTATTGTTTGGCTTATCGGAAAATCGCTATTTTTTGTAGCGGTTCAGATTTGGGTACGTTGGACATTTCCGCGGTTACGCATTGACCAGTTAATGTCGCTGAGTTGGAAATACCTGACTCCGGCAGCTTTGATTATTGTAGTTATTTGTGGATTTTGGAAACTGCTTATCGCATGAGTAAAGTGAAAACAAGATTATTTTTTATTGCATTATCTTTTGTGTTTTGTTTACCAACCTTCGGTCAAAACCAGCAAAAACTGGATAGCCTTGAGAAGGAATTGCGAAATCAAACCTCAGACTCTACACGGATTCTTACGCTCGTTGAACTTTCCGAGGCGTATGAATATAGCGACTATAATCAGGCCAAGAAATATGCCGATCAGGCACTCTCCATTGCTGAACAAAAAAATTGGGCGTGGGCGAAAGGTGTTACGTATAAACAACAGGCTACGCTGAATGTAGTTCAGGGCAATTATACCACCGCACTGAAATTTGATAACCTGCGTTTGACCATCTTTGTCAATAGTAACGACAGCATGCAGATTGCGCGAGCCCTGAATAATGTCGGCAAGGATTTTTTCGGTCTGGGTGAATTTGATGAATCCTATTATTATTTTACTCAATCATATCGTGTTGCCAATGCTATTCAAGACTCGGTCCAGATGGCGATCGCCCTGCTCGATGTTGGCTCGGTACTGAAAGAACTAGGTCAGTTTGATAACGCCGTAAATCATCTTCAGTTATCACAAAAAATAAGTGAAAAATTTAGTATCAACCACGGAGAAGCCTACTACCTCGATGAAATGGGTGATATCTACCTGAAGCAAAAGGATTTTGCAAAAGCGGAAGAGTTTTTACTTAAATCACTTAAGTTAACACGTGCGCAAAAATTGAATGATCTGGAACCTCACACGTTATCCAGTCTGGCTAATTTATATTTTGACAAAAATGACTTTGACCGGGCCTTCTTATATTATGATACCGTTTTTAACCTCCATGCAAAAACGCAAAATGTTTTTGGGCAAGGTGAATCCAATCTGGGAAAAGGAAAAGTGCTGCTAAAGCAAGGTAAGTTTAAAGAAGCGCTGGCCCTTATCGATAAAACTTTTTTATCTGCCCAGGAGATTAAAGCACGAACGCTTGAGATCAACTGTCTGGAGGTACTTGCCGCGTTGTACGAGCAACAAGGGGACTACAAAAAATCTTTGACCTATTTTAAACAATTTCAAACCCTCCAGGACAGTCTGTTCAGTCAGGACATGCTTGATAAATTATTTCAGGATCAATTACGATTTGCCACAGAAACAAAGGATAGTGAAATATCTGCACTGAGTAAGGCCCGATCGGCGCAGGATGAGGAAATGAGACAGCAGGATCTTTTGACCAACATTCTGGTGGTGGTGTCTACACTTTCAGCCATTTTATTATTTACGGTCTACCGGAGTGGAACCCGCAGAAAGCGCATCAATGAACTTCTTTTAGAACACCAGGAGGATATCAAAAAACGAAGTGCTGAACTCGAGCAACTCAATCAGGTAAAGGATAAATTTTTCTCCATCATATCACACGACCTGCGTTCGCCTGTAAATGCTCTGGGATCAATCCTGGATCTCATTGATAGTAAAAATCTTACGATTGATGAGTTTACACGACTCACAAAGGAACTCCGTGTTCAGGTCAATCATACCAAAACACTAATTACAAATCTGCTGGATTGGGCATTACTGCAAATGGACAACCTGAAAATTCAGGCGGAGAAGATTAATCTCAAACGAATGGTAGATGATAATGCAAAGCTTCTGAGTTCGATGCATACGAAGCTTGTGAAAATAGAGAATCATATACCCGAAACGGCCGTTGGCTTTGCTGACCTTAATATGATCAATCTGGTATTTCGAAACCTGATGCTCAATGGCATCAAATTCACAGAAGATGGTGGCCAGATTGCCATTTCATCCAAAGATGGCGGAGATCACTACACGATCGCGATCGCCGATAATGGTGTGGGCATTCGGCCAGAGGTTCAGAGTCTCATTTTCACAAAGACCACAGGATACAGCACCCGGGGCACGGCCAATGAGAAGGGAACCGGACTGGGCTTGATCTTGTGCAAAGAGTTTGTTGAGCGAAACGGTGGTAAAATCTGGCTCGAAAGTGAAATGGGTAAGGGAAGCACTTTCTTCTTCACCATTAAGAAGTCAGCCTAATCGCTTAATATCTCTCTGTACCCCCAATTCTTTTCTGGTTATTCGTCTATTTTCCAGCTAATTTTGCTCTATTCATGAGCAGAAATAAAACACAGTATTGGAGCCATGTAACAGCAGCCTTTAGTACGTTATCGCTGGGGCTAAAACTTACTTTGCATCATTTGTGGACGTCACGTAAGAGCCGCAGTCATCTCGCGATTACCGATCCGTCTTATTTTGCCCATCAGCAAGGAATTGCCACGGTACAATTTCCACATGAAACCATTCCTGTTCCTGATCATGGTCGCTATCAACTTCACAATGAAATTGATGATTGCATTGTGTGTGATAAGTGTGTGAAAGTCTGTCCCGTGAATTGCATCACCATTGAACCCATAAAATCTCCTGAAGAAATTGGCAGAACATCGGACGGCACGCCCAAGAGAATTTATGCGGCGCGGTTTGACATCGACATGGGAAAATGTTGCTTCTGCGGACTGTGTACAACGGTATGTCCTACTGAATGCCTGACCATGACCAAAGAGTACGACTTCAGTGTGTTTGATATTCTTGAACACAACTTTGAGTTTGCCGACATGACCGAACATGAAATCACTGAAAAGAAATTGCAGTGGGACGAACATCAAAAAAACAAAGCGGCAGCGACAGTTGCTTCGAATACAACATCGGGTGTTGCGCAGCCACCACCGATCGTGACGGGAGCAAAGCCTGTTTTCCGGCCCCGCGTTAAACCGCCATCACCACCCGCTGAACCGAATTCATGACATTGTTCACGATCATATTTTATTTTTTTGTTGGACTCACAGCGTTGTCTTCTGTAAGCATACTTTTCGTACGCAATGTCCTCTATGCAGCGTTGTTACTGATCATTTGTTTACTCTCGCTTGCAGGAATCTATATCATGACCGGGGCCGAATTTTTGGCCATCACCCAGATTCTGATTTATGCAGGGGGTGTTTTGGTACTGATCATTTTTGGCATCATGCTCACAGGCAGGGTAATGGGAAAGCCGCTTGAAGTTGATCACAAAAATATTTTCATCGGTACACTGGTTGGATTGGGATTTTTCTTTTTACTCAGTTATGCGATTAACCTCACGGCATTCAACTTTCCAGCGAGCCCCTCAGACGCTGACCAGCATCAACATGTTGGAAAAATTGGTGTGCTGATCATGAGTGATTACGTAGCACCTTTCGAATTAGCGGGTATTCTTTTACTGATCAGTCTTGTTGGCGCAGCCGTCATTGCATCTTTTACAAAAACAAAAAATAATGTTGCCGATTGAACCTCTTTTATATCTCAGTGCGTTCCTGTTTTCAGTCGGGCTTATTGTTGTATTTACAAAACGCAATGCTATCGTCATCCTGCTCGGCATCGAACTGATGCTCAATGGAGCTAATCTTAATCTTGTAGCATTTAATCGTGCCCAGCCCGAATTGTTTGATGGTCAAATCTTTGCGTTATTTGTTATTGTCGTAGCCGTGTGCGAAACAGCTGTGGGGATGGCTATCGTACTACGAGTTTATCATTTTTATGGTACCTCTGTTCCTGATCAAATTAGTGAATTAAAAGAAAAGCCTTGACGGAAACTGCTGCAATACCTGACCATCCCCTTACGTACTTGTCTTTCGCAGTCCTGCTATTGCCATTGCTTTCATTTTTTCTCTGTCATGTTATTGGTGAAAAATTCTCATGGCTTATTTCTCTGGTGAGTACCGCATTACTATGTTTGACAAGCCTGGCAGCATTCCTTTTATATCAAGGTGCTTATGGCAACCCTGAGTCTGTTATTTCGTGGTCGTGGATAAAAACTGGGAACCACATTTTTGAGGTTGGATTTCTGTTCAATGATCAGGTTGTTGTCATGACCCTAATGGTGACTCTGGTCTCCGCTCTTGTACACCTTTATTCCATCGGCTATATGGCGGATGATCGTGCATCAAAAAAATATTTTGCTTTCCTGGGTTTCTTCACATTCGCGATGCTTGGTCTTATTCTCAGCAGTAATTTATTACTCACGTTTTGCTTTTGGGAACTTGTGGGTTTTGCCTCATACCGGCTTATCAGTTATTATCGCGATCAGAGCAAAGCAGCCTCGGCAGCAACAAAAGCGTTTCTCATGAATCGCGTTGGTGATATGGGTTTTTTAGTTGGACTCATGATCATCTGGTCGGCTACGGGAAGTCTTGAGATTTCACAACTCCACCAGGTTTCTTTTCCATTACAAACGGCGGCGGGCTTGTGTATTTTTTTAGGTGTGATGGGAAAGTCTGCACAATTTCCATTGTTTACCTGGCTGCCTGATGCCATGAAAGCGCCGACACCTGTGTCTGCCCTGATACACGCTGCCACGATGGTTGCTGCGGGAGTATACTTACTGGTGCGATTACATTTTCTGTTCACTGCCGATGCATTTGTTGTGATCACATGGATCGGTGCTATCACTGCACTGCTCGGTGCGCTCGCGGCACTTTTTCAATATGACTTAAAAAAGATCCTCGCATATTCTACCATGTCACAGTTGGGACTGATGGTCATGGCAATGGCCGTTTCTCCGGGAGCTTCTTTTCTGCATTTGCTTAATCATGCTTTTTTTAAAGCAGGTTTGTTTCTGGGCGCAGGTGCTATCATCCACGCGATGCATACGGCCCACCACACCGAGAAAGCGCTCGATGTGCAGGATATTCGTAACATGGGCGCCCTGAGAACACAAATGCCTGTTACCTTTTTTTGTTTTGCTATATGCAGCGCTGCATTGGCGGGTCTTCCTCTTACCTCGGGCTTTGTTTCAAAAGATATTCTACTGTCGCATCTTGGCGCGTCGGTAAATACCCTGTGGAGTCAACAAGGAATTACGATGATCATCGCATGGATCACCGTATTTCTTACACCAATTTATGCCTTCCGATTATTTTGGTATGTATTCTTCGGCCAAATGAAAAATGATCTCGTGATGCTGCAGGAAGCGCCTGTCATTATGCGCATACCCATGATGATTCTTGCACTTTTGTCGTTAACGTTGGCTGTTTCTTTTGCACCCTTTTCCATTACTGCATGGGCAAGCAAATTGTTGTATTTGCAAACATTTGAAGAATCAACCTATATTCCCTATATCACAACGGCCATCGTGATCCTGGCTCTCATTGTGGGGTATTTTCTTTATCGAAATCAACCGACGCGTTCGCGTTCAAGATTCCTCACTCAAAATTTTCTACTGGATTCTTTTTATGCACAGTATATCATTCAGCCTTTCCAGTTTATTTCCGGATTTACTTTATCGCTCGATAAAACATGGATTGACAGAGGCATCCATGCGGTGGCGTACTTTCAGGTTTCATTGTCTCATCTTGCCGGCTGGTTTGATCGCTCCGTTATTGACGGCTCCGTCAACCTGATGGCTGGAGCTGCGGGACGCTTGGGAACAATAACGCGATATCTGGCTGCAGGTAAAATTCAAACCTATGTTCTTTGGGCTATGCTGGGGCTGATTATCTTTATGATTTGGTTTTTAATTCTTTAACATGCAGCACTTGATTTCCTATTTAATCTTTTTACCGCTGGGCGCTGCATTGCTCGGGTTGTTTGTTCCCTCCGACAAGAAGAATTTTTTTCGACTATTAGCCTTGTCGGTTAGTATTCTACAGGTGATCGTCCTGTTGTTTATTTTTCAATCCTATGGAGCAACAGATACTTCATTTCGCCTCGTTGAAAAAACTTCATGGATCACGATGGATGTGGGTACATGGGGCTCGTTCAAAGCCGAATATTTTGTGGGACTGGATGGATTAAGTTTATCCCTGGTGCTCCTCACGGTGCTCGTGACGCTCATTGCTGTTATTGCCTCGTGGACGATCGATAAACAGGTAAAAGGTTATTTCATTCTCTTTTTACTTTTAAACGGAGCTGTTATCGGAAGTTTCTGTGCGCTGGATCTGTTGCTGTTCTATTTGTTTTTCGAGTTCATGCTGTTGCCCATGTATTTTCTTATCGGGATCTGGGGAGGCCCCAGACGTGAATATGCGTCAGTTAAATTCTTCCTTTATACCTTGTTGGGCTCCATTTTGATTTTGGTTGTCGTTATTGCCCTCTATGTCTCCGTGAAAGATCCCAATGGCACTTCAACCAACATTACACATACGTTCAACATGCTCTACATGAGAGATCCTTCCAACTTTATTGAAGGCTCTTTGCTTCATCATACTTCCGGATGGATACTGGGTCCATTCTCGGCTCGCTTGTGGGCATTCTTACTTTTATTTATCGGGTTTGCTATAAAGCTTCCCATGGTGCCCCTACACACATGGTTACCGGATGCGCACGTAGAAGCACCCACTCCCGTTTCTGTATTGCTTGCTGCGTTGTTGTTAAAAATTGGAGGTTATGGTTTGCTTCGGCTTGCATATCCCGTATTTCCTGATGGTGCTGTTTATTTCAGTTGGCTCGTTGGACTCTTCGGTGTGATCTCGATCATTTATGGTGCCATGAACGCGTTAGCATCAAAAGATTTAAAACGACTAATCGCCTATTCATCCGTTTCGCATATGGGATTTGTTCTCCTGGGCATTGCATCTGTTACTGTGGAAGGAATCAGCGGAGCGGTATATCAAATGTTCAGTCATGGCATTATCTCTGCCATGTTGTTTTTGCTTGCAGGCGTTATTTCAGACAGAACCCACGACAGGCTTATTGAAAATTATTCGGGCCTTTCATCAAAGATGCCGGTGTATACGGGTTTTATCATCGTCGCATTTTTTGCATCTTTGGGACTACCGGGTTTTTCTGGTTTCATCGCAGAAATTCTTACTCTGTTGGGTGCCTTTTCCTCTCAAGGGGTAAATAACTTACTGCCCGTGTGGATGGCAATCGTCGCTACCTCGGGCCTGTTGCTTTCGGCTGCATACTACCTGTGGACCATCCAACGTATGTTTTATGGAAGATTTGGTTATAAAGGCGATAACACAATTACTTTGTCTGATCTGGATCGCAGAGAATACAGCACATTGCTTCCGTTGGCCCTTCTTACAATTTGCTTTGGCATTTTTCCACAGGTGTTACTGGATTTTATCAACCCGTTTGCCGAACAGATCGTGCGGATTGTTTTGGATCCTGATATGCTTAATCCCTAAGGGCCATGGGACTTTCAGAAAAACTACAATGGATTGCCGATAGTGTCTCTTTCCTCATTCCGGAATTTGTATTGATTTTAGGAATGCTGATCCTGCTCATGACAGGATTACGAATCAGAAAGAATACTAACGTATTTGCCATTCTTGCAATTTCTGTTTTTGTGATAGCCGGATTCGTAACGGTGATGCATTGGCCTGCACGACCTGTAGCATTATTCAATGGCATGCTGAGAACAGACGACTTCTCATCGTATTTGAAACTCCTGTTTCTCATCGGGGGGATCTTAACCGTATGCATGACATTTTTTGAAAAGGAAAAATTTAGATCGGAATATTTTGTTTTGCTCACCACCATTGTCGCTGGTGCGCATTTTCTCGTCATGAGTATGAATTTTGTAACCTTACTCATTTCATTGGAATTGATCTCGATCAGTTCGTATCTCCTTGTAGGGTTTGGTTTCACAAAGCAAAGCTCAGAGGGAAGCCTCAAGTATTTTCTTTTTGGTTCTGTCGCTACTGCGGTGATGATCTATGGCATGTCATTATTCTACGGGCTGGCCGGTACACTCGATTTTTCATCCAATGGCTTTGTAGGAAAACTTATTCAAACCCCCTCTCCCCTATTTTTCATCGCAGGTTGCATGGTGCTTGCGGGATTTTTGTTCAAAATCTCGGCCGCACCTTTTCACATTTGGGCTCCCGATGTGTATCAGTCAGCACCAGTTTCTGTTGTTGCGTTTCTTTCTGTGGTGCCGAAGCTGGCCGGTGTTGGTGCCTTGGTTAAATTTATCCTGGCAATCAATCTTTTTGGTCAATCCTCTTTCGATTGGCAATGGGTCATCGCTGCGATCGCCATACTCTCCATCACCATAGGTAATTTTTCTGCGCTCTGGCAAAATGATGCCAAACGCATGATGGCCTATTCTTCTATAGCCCAATCTGGTTTTTTACTGGTAGGTGTAGCTGCTTTTACCCAGGAAGGACTCCACTTTCTGTTATTCTACGCAAGTATTTTCCTGATTATGAATTTTCTGGTCTTCGTCATTCTTCAGCAATTCGAAACCGGATACGGCATTACGGCAATCTCTGAATTGGCAGGTTTGGGAAAGAACGCACAGATACCGGCTGTTTTGATTGTTATTGGACTTGTGTCATTAACCGGACTTCCTCCCACGGGCGGTTTCACCGCTAAGCTGTTCATTTTCACATCCCTCTGGGATTCCTATGTACAATCAGGAAAAACAATCATACTCGTTTTATTTCTGGTAGGGCTGGTCAATACCGTGGTGGCACTCTTCTTCTACCTCAAAATTCCATACTATCTTTTTATAAAACCTCGCATTTCCGATTCCACGATTTCTCTCAAAATCCCTTCCTTTTCCCTTATTCTTCAAGCCCTCTTGGCAATGCTCGTTCTATTGCTATTCTTCCAGCCAGACTTATTGATGGGTTGGATTAATAGGATTAACTTTGTCCTCTAGGAACAGTTAATAGAGAAAAGTTAATCGTTAATCGTGGGTTATTCAGGAACTCTTGATCTTCATTTAGCCTTTTAACTATTAACCATTAACTGATAACTGATTATGAGTGACCAGCTACACCATGAATGTGGGATTGCCCTGATTCGCCTCCGAAAGCCGCTCTCCTACTACATCAAAAAATACGGCACCGCTTATGCCATGAATAAGATGTATATCCTCATGGAAAAGCAACACAACCGGGGCCAGGATGGAGCTGGAATTGCCAATATCAAGATCGATCAGAAACCAGGGTTCAGGTTCATCAGTCGCTACCGATCTATCAAAGCTCAACCGATTGCACACCTCTTTAAAAAAATCGGAAAAAAATACATTAAAGCTCAAAAAGAAGGGAAAGAGAAATTTAAGGACGAAAACTGGCTAAAGGAGAAGGTTGCCTTTACCGGTGAACTTTGGCTTGGGCACCTTCGCTATGGCACACATGGCATGAACAGTATTGAAAATGTTCATCCTTTTTTGAGGCAAAATAACTGGCGAAGCAGAAATCTTGTTATGGCCGGAAACTTTAACATGACGAATGTAGACGAGTTATTCAATGTGCTCGTTGATCTGGGTCAGCACCCAAAAGACAAAGTCGATACGGTTACCGTGATGGAAAAAATAGGTCACTTTCTCGATGAGGAAGTTCAGACCCTGTTTGAAAAATATAAAGACCAGTTTACCAACAAAGAAGTTTCCGACATTATTGAAAATGAACTTGATCTTGAGCGTGTATTAAAACGTGCCTGTAAAGATTTTGATGGTGGTTATACCATGGCTGGTCTGACAGGTTCTGGCTCTGCCTTTGTTGTGCGTGATCCGTCCGGCATACGTCCGGCATATTATTATGCCGATGACGAAATCGTGGTGGTCGCTTCCGAAAAACCTGCTATCAAAACAGCGTTTAATGTTGATTACAACCAGATTGAAGAAATCAAACCCGGCTGTGCACTGATCATCAACAAAAACGGAGAGTTTGAACAAAAACAAATTCTGAAAGAACTGGAGAAAAAATCATGCAGCTTTGAACGCGTTTATTTTTCAAGGGGCACCGATCCGGAAATTTACAAGGAAAGAAAACAATTAGGAAGATTGCTGGTACCTCAGATTCTGAAGGCCATTAATTTTGATTTGAAGAACACCATCTTCTCTTATATTCCTAATACCGCTGAAACCGCCTTTCTGGGGATGATGGAAAGCATTGATGAATTTTTGGTGCGCAAGCAAAAAGATATTATCATCGATAGCAAACCCTCTGTGGATTCGTGGGAGGAGATTCTTTCATTTCGTCCCCGTATCGAAAAGATTGTTTCCAAAGATGTGAAACTTCGCACGTTTATTACCGATGACAGTCATCGCGATGAAATGGTAGCGCACGTTTATGACACCACCTTTGAGGTTGTAAACAAAGGTAAAGACACGTTAGTTGTGATTGACGATTCCATTGTGCGCGGCACAACACTGGAAAAGAGTATTCTTAAAATGCTCGATCGCCTCAATCCGAAAAAAATTGTTGTGGTGTCATCCGCTCCGCAGATTCGTTTCCCGGATTGCTATGGAATTGATATGAGTCGCATGGGAGATTTTGTGGCGTTTCGTGCAATCATTCAGCTTATCAAGGAACAGGGTAAAGAATATTTACTGGGAGAAGTTTATGAACAGTGTCTGCAATCCGAACATGATGAACATCCTATAAACCACGTAAAAAAATTATACGAGCAATTTACTTACGAAGAAGTATCCGAAAAGATCACTGACATTGTAAGGCCTGCAGGGATGAAGGCAGAGCTTGAGGTGGTTTTCCAAACGGTAGATAATCTGCACAAAGCCATTCCATATCATCGTGGTGATTGGTATTTCACAGGAGATTTTCCCACCAAAGGCGGTATGCGTGTTGCCAATCGCGCCTACGTGAACTACATGGAAGGTCGGTTAGTAAGAGCTTATTGATTCGGAAGCTCGAAGTCAAACACAATCTTGTTCATACAATCAAAATGTCCCTTAGGGCATTGTGCATAACCAATTTTTGAGCAAGGCCTGCAACCAATATGGTTGTTTTCCAATACGGTAAATTTTGTGCGGTAAGGGTACATGCCAAAATCAGGAATGGTATTACCCCAGATACTGATCACTTCGCGTTTAAAGGCCGCAGCAATGTGCATCAAACCAGTATCATGCGTAAATACATGCGTTGCGTTTTTTACGATACTGGCCGACTGATTCAAATTACATGTACCACAGGCGTTGTAGATCATTGTTTGCACAGCTAAGGATACGCCCTGTTTTTCAAAGTAAAGTTTTATGGCGTCACCTGTGGCGGCATCTTCCTTACCTCCCAATAAAATAATAGGACGTTTTATTTTAGCGCACAATTCGATCATTCTGTTCAACGGAAGTTTCTTGGTGGCATGCTGTCCGCCAATAGCATATACCACATACCCTGAGCGATGTGATTCAGGTAACCAGTCCTGGGGAATCTCATCTTTTTCCGGAATAAAATAATCTAACCCCAGCGAGTCATTTTTTATTCCCAGTGACTTCGCCGCATCCAAATAACGATCTACAATATGAACCGATGGAAGCTTATTCACTTTAAGGTTTACCATTAACCACTTCTGAAAATTAAGTTTATCAAAACCGGAGGATTGAACGCCAAGCAACAATTTTATAATTCGCGTTCTGAGATTGTTGTGCAGATCGATGATGTAATCAAAATTCTCCTGACGTAATTCTCTGACCAGATCCGGTAAACTGTCTTGCAGGTAGTGCATTTTATCAATGTATGGATTCTCCTGAAAAATTGAGGAAAACTGTTTTTTAGTTGCATAATGAATTTCGGCACTATCCAATTGTGTTTTAAGCACGCGAATGACGGGTGTGGTTAACACAATATCACCAATGGAGGAAAAACGAATAATAAGAATCTTCATGCTGAGCACAAAATAACGCAGGAAATTACGAATTGTATTTGCTATTTTAGAACTGTAAATCGTTTGAATTCGTTTAACAATCTACTGCGATGAATTATTGGCTTGTAAAATCTGAACCTTCCACCTATTCCTGGGATGATCTTCAAAAAGACAAAAAGACCACCTGGGATGGGGTACGTAACTACCAGGCTCGTAATAACCTCAAGGAAATGAAAAAAGGCGATCTCTTGCTATTCTATCATAGCAATGAAGATAAAGCCATCGTAGGAATCGCAAAAGTCTCTAAAGAACAATTTCCTGATCCCAAAGATAAAGATTGGATTGCTGTGGAGATCGCACCAGAACGAAAACTCAAAACACCTGTGACGCTTGCACAGGCTAAAGTCGATAAAAAGCTTTCCAACATGGTATTGGTCAAATCATCACGTTTGTCTGTACAACCGGTGAAGCGGGAAGAGTTTGATTGGATTATCAATCTTAGTGAAGGATAACATGCCTCGAACCAATAAAATATTTTTTCTTTTACATCGATTCTTTCTCTGTGTCGGAATTTTTATTGGTATTGATACCACACTAAGGGCTCAGGAGTTTACGCAAACACGTTACGAAAGGGAAATAAAATCGTCCGAATATGATTTTACGGTTATACCACTTAAAGAGAAAGGATTAGCCCTTATACATGATCCTGATAAATACGAAGGGGGTAAAAAAATTCAGGAGATCGTATTGTTTGATTCAACCTTGCATGAAACCTGGCACACGGACCTCAAGCTTGAGTCTGTCTTTAAATTCATTGGGTATGAGTATATGCCAGGAATACTTTACCTGCTTTATCGGGTAGGCGATACCGACTACAATGATCTTCATTTGATCAGCATCCAGACCGATACACACGAGATTGAAAATCACAGGATCAAACATCAGTTTAATTTAAGGCTAAGTCATTTCTTTATGGTGGGTAAGAATGCTGTTTTCGGTGGGTACATCAACAAAGAGTCTTCCATCATCGTTTTTGACCTTGTCACAAGCAGAGTAAAGGTTGTTCCGGGGTTCTTCCTCAACGAAAGTGAATTGCTTGACCTGAAGGCAAATGAAAACAACACATTTAATGCATTGTTGTTAGAGCACAGCAATTCCAACAATACAAAGCTCATGTTGCGCACCTATGACGAAACCGGTAGTTTACTCCTTGAAGATATTATCAAAGTGGACAAGGATATCGTCATTCTTTCCGGTCTTACCAGTACATTGTCACGCGAAGAATTACTCATTGCAGGCTTTTATGGCTATGGGAACATCCAGCAGGCTGTCGGTCTTTATTCTGTTTTAGTTGACCCATTTTCTGAGCAAAAAATACAATATCATGAATTCTCCTTACTCGATCAATTTGCCGATTATATGGGGCCAAAACGAGCAGCCAAAACCATAGCAAGAGAAAGACAAAGAAAAATGGAAGGCAAAAGGCCAGAATTAAAAGTATCCGCTCAACCCATTCGCATACAAGAACAACCCCATGGCTTTTTGATGCTGTCCGAAGTCTATTTGCAATCTACTAATTTCACTTCCAGCCCATACAGCAACTATTCGAGCCCCGGCTTTTATCCGTACGGAATCAATCCAATCGGTCGCGGATACTACCCAAATTATGCTGGCCCCTCAAGTTATTCTCAGAGTGCAGAGATCAAGGTATTGGAAACTTTTGTGACTTTGTTTGATGCAACAGGTGCCATCACGTTCGATCAAAGCCTCCCGTTAAAAGATATAAAGTTGTCCGGTCTTGAACAGGCATCGGACTTTGTCACCGACAAGGATAAAATCTTTCTGGCCTATCGGAAAGAAAGTGATTTATTTATTAAAACCGGAGACGTCAGGAAAAACCAGTTTGCCTCTGACACGTTAAAACTAGAACTCAAGAATGAGTCGGACGTTGTGCACATCGAGCAAGAAGGAGATGCCAACATCCGGTACTGGTACGATAATAATTTTTATGTTTTTGGCCGGCAGTCAATAAAGGATAAAAACAAAGATGGAAATACCAATCGGTATGTTTTCTTTATCACGAAGCTCGAGGCAAAATAATCTTCTATACCTCTTTTGCCTTATTCTTTCTTTGGTTGTGACAACTTCCAAAGCCCAGGTTCGTCAGATCAATCAGATTGAAATACCTTTAAATTTGTGGGAAGACGCAAGTCAATATAAAATATTATCCACGGGTGAGCAGGGCTTGCTCTTTATTCGAAGATTTTCAGGAAATACCATAGACCAGATGCTCATCACTCATCTGGATACCCTCCTCAACAAGCAGTGGGAAAACAGCATTCCCATTCCAAGGTTCGCCGTTACTGTCACTGAGCAGATCAGAAACAATATTGCTTACTTTCTTTTGAAGGATCGTGCCGAATTTCTCTTGATTTCGATACAGGTTAGCGACGGTGCCTATATGCTTACGTCGATAAAAAATCCTCTTCTTTTTAACCCAACAGAACTCTCAGTATCTGACGACGTAATTCTTATCGGTGGGTATTATAATCAACGACCTTTGGTATTTTACTATAATTTCAAACAACAAAAATCAAAAATTCTGCCCGGGCTCTTTAATGAAGTAGGAGAACTGAACCAAATCAAGATCAATGATGAGGGAAGCATCCAAGTGATTGTGTGTGCAAAAAATTGGGACCAGCGAAAAAGCCTTTGGATCAGAACGTATGATACCGATGGAAATTTAGTGAAGACTACATTGTTAAAACCCGATCCTGATAAAAATCTGATTTTTGGAAAATCTTTCGATCTCGGAAACGGGAAGGAAGTGGTGTTAGGTTCTTATGGCCGATATATTGAGTATGCGCGCGGAATATTTTCAGCTGAGATCAATTTGGAAGGGGAACCAAAAATCACCTACCACAATTTTGGAGATCTACAACGGTTTTTCGGCTATCTGAAACCCAAGCATGAAGCCCGTGTTATGGAGCGAAATGAACGAAGAAAGCTGAAAGGTAAAAAACTGCGATACAATTATCATTATGTAGTAAATGACATTATACCACACCGCGATGAGTTTATTTTACTAGGGGAAGTTTTTTATCCACGCTATACGTATAGCAGCATGGGAAATTCTTCTTTTTCGGGAAACTCTTACATGCGATCTCAACCCATCTTCGATGGCTATCAATATTCTCACGCCATCGTTGCCGGATTTGATAAAAAAGGTAAACTCTTGTGGGACAACAGCTTTAAAATGGATCATGTGAAAACCATGACACTTCAGCAATTTGTTAAAATTCTGCCCTTTGAAAACAAGCTGGACATGCTTTATGTCAACGATAACTCCCTGAATTCAAAAACTATTTTGGAAACCAACGTGATTAAAAACACGGTCACCACGACGTTGTATGACAGCAATCCAAAAAACACCTTTACGGAATTGAGTAAACTTGAAAACTGGTACGGCGATTATCTTTTCGCCTATGGTGCGCTCCTGATCGTGAACCCTGTACAGCAGGATGGTACCCGAACAACCAAAAGGGTGTTTTATATCAGTAAAATCCTATGTCAGGAGTAACCACTCCTTGTAACTCACCATCAATAGCCCTGTCAAAAGATTTTAGGGGGAAGCCTTAATTTATTATCTTCGTGCCCGCGCACCAGCAATAGGCGCGCAGGCCGCATGCAGAAGAAACTCATTCTCGACTCAGACCTGCTTGATATCACGCTTAATCGCCTTTGCCAGCAACTTATTGAAAATCATGACCCTTTTGATCAAACCGTCATTTTAGGTCTTCAACCCAGGGGTATTTACCTCGCCGAATTAATTCATACGAAGCTTGAACGAGAACTTAAAAGAAGCATACCCTTAGGATACCTGGATGCTACCTTTCACCGGGATGATTTCAGGCGAAGAGAAATACCCGCCAAAGCAAGTGAAACCCGGGTTCCTTTTGTCATTGAAGGAAAGAAAGTAATTCTTATCGATGATGTTCTATTCACAGGAAGGACAGTAAGAGCTGCCCTCGATGCGATGATCGCATTTGGACGGCCTGAAAAGGTTGAGCTTCTTGTTCTTATCGATCGCCGACGCACGCGAGATCTGCCCATTGCTGCTGACTATGTAGGCAAGTATGTAGATACCATTGATACACAACGGGTGCTGGTGGAGTGGAAGGCACAGGGGAATAAGCAAAATAAAATCTGGTTAATCAATAAGGATAAGTAACGATATGTCGAAGCTCAGCCAAAGACACCTGCTTGGAATTAAAAACATCACGCGCGGAGACATTGAACTTATCTTTGAAACGGCAGACAATTTCAAAGATGTTATTAACCGACCGATCAAGAAGGTGCCCTCCTTACGGGATGTAACCATCGCCAATATTTTCTTCGAAAACTCCACACGTACACGACTTTCTTTTGAGCTCGCGGAAAAAAGATTGTCTGCGGATGTCGTTAACTTTTCTGCCTCCACGAGTTCTGTTAAAAAAGGAGAAACACTGTTGGATACGGTGAATAACATTCTTGCCATGAAAGTAGACATGGTGGTCATGCGCCATGCCAGTGTAGGTGCGCCTCACTTTTTATCCAAGCACATCAAAGCCAACATTGTCAATGCCGGAGATGGAACCCACGAACATCCCACCCAGGCCCTTTTGGATGCCTTTTCTATTCGCGAAAAATTAGGTTCGCTGACTGACAAGAAAGTAGCGATCATTGGAGACATTCTTCATTCCCGGGTTGCCTTATCCAATATTTTTGCGCTTCAGAAGATGGGGGCAAAAGTGATGGTCTGCGGACCACCCACGCTGCTTCCCAAATTCATTGCGAATACCGGAGTTCTGGTTGAGCTGGATGTACGAAAAGCTCTGGAATGGTGCGATGTGGCCAACGTATTGCGTATCCAACTGGAACGACAGCAAATAAAATATTTTCCATCCCTTCGCGAATACACACTGTATTACGGCATCAATAAAAAATTACTGGACGATCTCAACAAACAGATTGTGGTCATGCATCCTGGTCCTATCAATCGTGGTGTCGAGTTAAGCAGTGATGCTGCAGATTCTCAACACTCCATTATTCTCGACCAGGTTGAGAATGGAGTAGCCATTCGTATGGCCGTTCTATATTTACTTGCCGGTGCAACAAATTAGTTGACGTGCCTGTTCAGTCCTTTACAAAAGAAAATCTTAATCAATTAAAGGACATTCAACCCGAAGGATGGCAGCCCATCGCTCCTGTCTTTCAGTTCTATCTGCAATCCTCTTTCTGTACTCCAATCGGATTTTTTATGGAGGAAAAGCTTGCCGGAGTAGGTGCCGTCATTTTTCATCGTGATACCGCCTGGCTCGCGCATATAATTGTAAACCCTGTTTATAGAAATCAGGGCATTGGCGCTCAGATCACAAAAGCATTGATTCAACATGCAGAAAATAAAAACTGTAAAACAACTTCGCTTTTGGCCACACCCCTGGGTGAACCTGTATATGCTAAGCTTGGATTTAAAAAAGAGCTTGATTATATCTTTCTTCAACATCCAAAACCTGAGAACACGATCAATCAATCTTTTCTTCGCTACGACGATCAGTATCGCAAACAAATTTTAGAGCTTGACTTCCGTGTTTCAGGAGAAGACCGGACTTCATTACTGGAGCCACATCTCAGCGATTCAAAAATCATTTCATTGTCCCGGAAAATTGCAGGATTCTACCTGCCTACTCTTGGAGAAGGGTTGGTCGTTGCTGAGGATCCCAAAACAGGTATTGCATTACTTACATCGCGACTTACTCCTGAGAAAAACCGAATAGCCATACCAACAGAAAACAAAAGCGCCCTTGATTTCTTATTGACCCGTGGGTATACCGAATTTCTTAAGGGAAGCAGAATGTATTTGGGAGACAAATTGCACTGGCAACCCCACAAGCTCTACAGCAGAATCGGTGGAAATTTAGGTTGATCTGATCGCCATAGACAGCAGACTTATTGAAGGTCATGTAGGATGCCTTACGACGTTTTTGTAGTTTTGTTACTCTAAAGAAAAATTCCATGATCTACAATTCCATCATTGAAACAATCGGCAACACACCGGTTGTGCGATTAAACAACGTAACAAAAGGGATAGCGGGAACGATCGTGGTGAAAGTGGAGTACTTCAATCCGGGAAATTCGACGAAAGACCGCATGGCATTGAAAATGGTTGAAGATGCTGAAAAAGCAGGCATCTTAAAACCTGGCGGTACAATCATTGAAGGAACAAGTGGAAATACCGGAATGGGACTTGCGCTTACAGCCGTAGCAAAAGGATATAAATGCATTTTCACAATGGCCGATAAGCAATCGCAGGAAAAAATCAATATTCTCCGGGCTGTTGGAGCCGAAGTTATTGTATGCCCAACCAACGTTGAGCCTGAAGATCCTCGTTCTTATTATTCTGTAGCCCGAAAACTGAACAAAGATATTCCCAACTCATATTATCCGAATCAATACGATAACCTTTCGAATACAGCTGCGCATTATGAGACCACAGGACCTGAAATCTGGAATCAATCGGCAGGAAAAATTACACATTACGTGGCTACTGTGGGTACTGGTGGCTCGATGTGTGGCACCACAAAATACTTGAAAGAGCAAAATAAAAAATTATTTGCCCTCGGTATTGATACCTACGGTTCCATATTTAAAAAATATAAAGAGACCGGACTATTCGACAAAAATGAAGTGTATCCATACCTGACGGAAGGATTCGGGGAAGACATTCTTCCAAAAAATGTAAACTTTGATGTCATCGATCAATTTATCAAAGTAACCGACAAGGATGGCGCAATTATGGCCCGAAGACTGTCGCGTGAAGAAGGGTTGTTTGTGGGATGGAGCAGCGGCTCGGCCGTACATGGCGCTTTGGAATATGCACGCGAACATCTTAAAAAAGATGATCTCATGGTTATTCTCTTACCCGATCACGGCACGCGCTATCTGAATAAGGTCTACAATGATCAATGGATGAAAGATCATGGATTTTTAGAAGAACGCAGCTTCTCAACAGCAAAAGACATCATTCAGCACCGGAATGGTAAGGACAGTCTCTTTACCGTGTCAAAAACTTCCACCATCGGTGAAGCCATCCGGATTTTAAGTAAAGAGGGTATCGATCAGGTGCCGGTTATCGAGGGTGAAGAATTTGTTGGCAGCATTGCCGCTGCAGGGCTGCTGGAAAAAATCATTTCAGATCCCCAGCTTACTCAGCGCACCGTAGGTGAGGTAATGGAAAAACCTATGCAATTTGTAGGGCAGGACAGTACATTGGATGTACTATCCTCCATGTTGAATAAAACCAATAAGGCTTTGCTTGTTCGTGATGATGCCGAAAAGATTCACATCATCACCCAACACGATGTATTAAAGGCGATGACGTTCTAACTCTTCTTCTATCCAGATTATTTTCCCTTTGCTACTTCGATCTCAACCCGGTCGTTGTAGGTAGCAAGGGTACTATTTTGTCCGTAGATCATCATGGTACCACCTTCACCTTTTATCGATATGCGGTCGCCATCAATACCCTGGCTCACCAAATAGTTTTTCAATGTCTCTGCCCGAAGTTCCGACAATCGCTTTGCCGTTGCTTTTTCCTTTTTGTTCCCCGGATCGGTAGCAAAATAATTTGTGCTTGTGCCCATACTTACCACATCGCGATCTTCCTTGCCGTTTGTATGTCCGTGAATTTTTATTTTATACTTTGGTTCTTCCTTCATCAGTTGTGCCAGGCCGTCCAACTCATCCTTGGATTGTGGCTGAAAAATTGAAGAGTTACGCAAGAAGAATACTTTGTTGAATTCAATGTAATCACCCTTCTTTGACCGGATTAAAGGCAATGTAAGAATCGCTTCTTGTTGAGTGCCAATCGTGATATCCTCGCCTTCCGGTGTTTTATAATTCAAAAGGTGGCTTACCGGTTTATACCCTGGGGCGCTAACCGTTACCAGATAGGTTGACGCTGCATTTCGCGGAGCATTTAAGTAAACCAGATCATTGCCATTGTAAGCCTGATATTGAGAAGCTTTTTCTGATTCTTTGATATGTACTTCACCCATAACTTCGCTCCCAGTTTCTGAATTAACAAGCTTGAAATAAAAAGGTTTGCCAGAAGGTTTAGGAGTTTCAACAACAGGTTGCTTTTCTACCACCACCGGTGCGGCCTCTACTATTATAGGATCGGGCTTTGGAGTTTCAACGACAGGCGGTGGTGTTGGCTCGACCGCCACCGGAGGAGGCTCAGGCTTCGTTTCAACAACAGGCTCTGCGGGTACGGGAGCGGGTGTTGATTTTACTGCCGGGGTTTCCTGATTGGCCCCTAAAACACCTGTGAAAACCCAGGCATCCTTAAATTCAGTATCCATTCTAGTTTTCAATACCTGCGCAAAAGCATGCTTTCTGTCATCTGTAACCAGCAGGTATACAAAATAGAGTTTCCGTGAAGGGTGAATGGCATATTGGGCACTGAGATTCATTTTATTGGCTTTGTCCGTTAGGCGGATAGCATTATTATGAACAGCAAAAACACCAATAACCAGGTAATTTTTCGATGGATTTTCCTGTGCCGACAGCTTAAAACACATCACCAAAAACAAAAGCGCGAAACCAATTTTGCCTTTCTTCATGACAGGATAAAAATTTAGATTTTCTAAGGTAAGAAAAAAAAATTGGTAGAGAAACAACTCATACCGTAACTATTTCTGAGGTAGACGTTGGGTTATTTCTTCCAACATTTCCAATTGCATTTGCTGCATTTCAAACAAACGTTGTTGCTGATTGAGAATGAGGTGATCAACCTTCTCATGGAGCATGCGGATCTCCAACTCTGCCTTTAGGTTCACCTGGTAATCATGCTTCGAACGTATTCTGTCTTTTTCCTCCTGGCGGTTTTGACTCATCATAATAACAGGCGCCTGAAGGGAGGCCAGGCAAGACAAGATCAGGTTCAAAAGAATGAATGGATATGCATCAAACGACTCAGATCGAAGCAAATAAATATTCAAAACAATCCATAAAAAGATAAAACCAAAGAAAGACAGGATGAACGTCCAGCTACCTCCAAAGTAGGCGATGCGATCGGCCACACGCTGTCCCAAAGTCAGTTTTTCATCAATCGACTCATCGATGTCGTCAGAGATAGTCTCATTACTATGAAGCGCATCGAGCACCTCCCGTTCCAGTTTGGTCAGGGTACCCAACTCATTTTCCAGGCTTGATGCCACATACTTGTTTCGGAATTCATTGAGCTCTTGCACGGCCAAACACCCTGCATCGTTAAAATGAGGATGTTCACTTTTTATTTTATTCAATACAGCCTCACGAACATCTTTCGCCTCGACCCGCTGATTTTTGGGAAATTGTTTTCCTGATAAATCACTAACAAAATTCTCCACAGTTACCCCTTTACTAGTCTTCCAAAATTTCAACCTCAACACGCACATTCGATTGAGCCAACGTATGCTCAACATCGTATAAAGGTTTTTTTCCTGCCCATGCTTTTATATCGATTCTGTCCTCACCGATACCTTGAGCTATAAGATATTCCTTGACGATCTCTGCTCGTGCTTCTGAGAGTTTCATCGCAGAACCATAGCCATCCTTACTCCCGGAAAGTGAAAAGAAATTTTTGTCCGGTCCTATGGTAATGATCTTTCCCGATCCGCCTCCATTGGTATGACCATGCAATCGTATTTTATATTTCAGATTTTCGTTCATCATGCTCACCAGCAATCCCACCTCAGAACGTGACTCCGATCGGATAATGGCTGCATCTTTGTAAAAGTATAAATCATACATCACCACAATGTCTCCCTTCTTCAGCCTTACCAATTCAAATGGCAATACAAACTGATCATTTTCTTCCCTGATCTGCGTCACTTCCTGTGTAGCTAAAGGATTTTCATAATTCAAGTTCTTCCGCAACGGACGATAACCCAATATCTCACACACAAACAATACATCTCCAGATTTATTTGTTGGCTTGACGAGCACTGACTCATTGACCTTATACGATGCCGACTTCTTGTTCGTCTCCACATTAATCAGATCAATAGTACCACGCACGGAATCTCCCGTTGTGGAAGAATACACTTTGAAATAGTACCATTTACCCGCTTCAGTTTGTCCTGTCTTTACCGGTGGAGGAGGGATGGGGGAGCTGCTAAACGTCGTGGGCGAAGCTGGTGGAATCGCTACCATGACGATCGCTGACTTCTCGGTTGGAGTAACTGGTTTATCGGAAGGTACAACAGTCACTTCCCGATTTGTCCCGGGATTAATGTCCATCCCTGAAAGAGCCGCCTCCATAGGTTTACCGTATACCCAGGCATCATGAAATTCTGCTTGCTCCTGTAATTTTTTTGCCTGCTCAATGGCGGCACCATGATCCTTGGTTACGATTGTGTAAACGTAGTACAGTTTCTTGCTTTCGTTAAATGCATACTCAACTTCTGGATTTTGCTTTTTAGCTGATTCAGCAAAATGAACTGCGTTGGTATAAACGTTGAAAGCACCGATCACGACATAGTTCGCATTTTCATCAATTACTTTTTGATCCTGTGCCCGTAACTCTGCTTGACTTAGAGTTCCGAGCAGCACTGAGAGTAGGCAAAGTATTCTCATGAAGGGTTGGGGTTATATGTACGCTGTCATAACAAATATGCAAAGAAGTATGCAACGGCACAATAGAATTACATACTACCGTTGGATATGATCCGGAAAGGACGTACCAGCATTTCACCATGTTCGTCTACCAGGGTAAGAATATGGCTTCCCGATGAAGGTGCAAATGCCAACCGATGCGACTTCTGTGTAGTGCCGATGAAGTCCCCGTCAAGATGCCAATAAACAATTTCCTTGGGATTTCGATGAGCTGCTTCAAACACAGTACTTCCCGTGTTACCATTCAATTCGCGGGGTACAAAAATTTTTGCATTTAACTTAGGATAGATTAGATCCATTGAAGCAAAAGCGTTTGATGAGGCACAGGTTTCTGAAAATGGAGGGAGAGGGCGATACGAAAGATTTTTAGTCTGATAGTAATATCCCTGCACAGGAGATAAAACAAACCAGCTTACCGTCTTCATTTTATCCACCGGCATGCATTCGCTAGTTACCTGATATTTCTGGTCCGCCGAAAGGTGAATCGTTTTATGATAAAAACAAGGTAGGGTTTGCAGTCCGGCGCGAGTTACATAAATTGTATCTGTTGATTTGCATCGTCCTGTAGCACGATGTCCGCTGCGTGAACACACAGCAATTTTTTTCATCTCCGATAACGGGGTGCGAAACCAGGAATTGCCAGGCAGCGATGAAAACAAATCAAACAAAATAGGTGCAGCAGTTTCCGTTCCGGTTAGTCCCGGCCTTCCTTCTCCATCAGCATTTCCCACCCATACACCAACAGCATATTCCGGATTGACACCGATGGCCCAACCATCCCGAAAACCAAAGCTTGTTCCCGTTTTCCACGCGATAGGCTTGGTGCTGCTGAAGTATTTCCAGCCGGTACCCTCACCCGGGCGATACACTTCTTTAAGAACGTCGAAAGTGAGGTAGATGGAAGAGGCACTGAGAATAGTTGATGCCTCCAGTTCCGCAACATCGGTGGCGTTATCTGAATCTGACGGATGATTAAGATATTGAGGAGATCGAAAGTCACTTGCTCTATACTTATTCTTTCCTGGATGTGTAAAGTAATTATTTAAAGTCCTTGCCATCGAAGCGTAGGCTCCGGTAATATCCCACAATGTTCCTTCTGCTCCTCCCAATACAAGTGATAACCCATAGTGATCGGCCGGTTTCGTTAACGTTGTGAGGCCAACACCTTTTAACAAATCATAAAATTTTTCATAACGGTAGTCGCGCAGTTCATGCACGGCTGGAATATTCAATGACCTGATCAATGCTTTATTTGCCGGAACAATCCCATCATAGTCTTTGGAAAAATTTTTCGGTGAAAATCCATTGAATACTACGGGCACATCCGGCACGAACGCATGTTGCAGCATTTTACCCTCGTGAAGCATAGCGGCATATAAAAAAGGTTTTAAAATACTTCCTGTACTTCGCGGGGCACCAATAACATCAACCTGGTTGCTATGCTCCCGACCTGATTCGGTATTGCCTACATAAGCAATCACATTTCCGGTTTTCACTTCCATGATGATGGCTGCTGCATTGAATATCTGATTGTTTTTTAATTGCTGAAAATGATCATCGATGATTTGCAACGTACGTTGCTGCTGCGCGATATCAATCGTGGAAATCACTTTTTGCTGTGACTTGCCTTCCTTTGTCATCCTGTCCAGCAAATGAGGAGCTAAGCGTGGCAAAGGCATTGGGTTTTCAGGAACAGGTTCGGCGATAGCAAGTTCCAGGGTAAGCAGATCGATCGTCACGTGATCCGAAAGGCGCTTGAGCAACCGATCTCTTTTTTGTTTTAACAAATTCTGATTTTTTCCTGGCCGGATCAGCGACGGATTGTTGGGCAGCACAGCGAGCAATGCAGCTTCAGACCAGCTTAGGTCTGCAGGATTTCTTCCAAAGTAGCGCCAGCTTGCCGCTTCAATTCCCACCACATTGCCTCCAAAAGGAGCATGCGCTGCATAGAGCGATAAAATTTCTTCCTTTGAATATCGTAGTTCAAGACGTGTTGCCAGGATTATTTCGATAATCTTTTCAAAGAAGGTACGTGACTTATTCTTTCGTTGCAGCCGGATGAGTTGCATCGATAAGGTACTGCCCCCACTCTTGACTCGGCCCGCACGAAAGTTTTGCCTTATGGCACGGGCTAGTGAGAAGGCATCAACACCGATGTGATTGTAAAACCGTTTGTCTTCAAAAAGAACGAGAGCTTGCTTGTATTTCTCGGGTAATGCTATGCCTTCAGGAAAACGCCATTGACCATCGGAGGCGATAGAGGCATTTAAAAGGTTTTCATTTTTATCTTCAAGAACGGAAGAATAGGGATCATGAAAGAGTTGCCTGGGTAAAGAAAAATAGTAGCCTGTTAATAAAATTCCAAGAACACACAAAATATAAATACGGTATTTTATCAATTTCCATTTCATACCGGATACGCCATAAATTTAAATCTTGTAATTCTTTTGATACCATGCTGATTCTGTAGACGCCATGACTTCCTGACGAACACCTGCGGCGATCTTCTGGCGAGCCCGAGCCATAGCTTTAGTCACCATCGCATGTTCAATGGCTTCGTTTTCCTTCAATCCCATTTTCTCCATAATACCTTTTATGTTGTCGGCGCCAAACATTTCAAAGGCGCGGTCGTCAAGCGATGAAAAGAATTTGATTTCATTCCTGAGCTTCAAGGCAGCAGCAATTTTATTTAACAATTCATTTTCCTTTTCAGGGATTGGATAATGGCCATAGAATAAAAGATTCAATGTTGCTATTTTCGATTGTTGTAAAAGAAAATCCATGGCTTGTAGTGAATCATGTAACCATTGTGCATCCATCAATAAAACCGAAGTGCTGGCAGGTGTGGTAAAATTTGCGTCAACAATGGAATAAGGAACTCCTTTTAAAAGTGTAAAGTCACTTATCTCCTGTTGCCTGTCCGAAAAATAGGAAAGTATAACAGGCGTTCCGGATTGCATAAGTGCCTGCAAAGCTTCAGTCATCATGCCCTTTAAAGCAGCATCCTTTGTCATCCATACCTTGTCAGGATAGGAAGGCTTTTGATGCATAAGGAATCCCAGCAGGTTCATAATTTTACTTCAATGATCTCGGTTGCTCAAACTCAATTATTCGCGAAAATATTCTTAGCCCTTGTTGGTGTTCTTCACCAACAAGGCGACACGTACCTTCAACTCTAACTTACTCTCCGCGATAATGCGTCAAAAAATTCCACTCCTTCTTCTCACCCGTTTCATAAAACCGTGCACTTGAATACTTATACTCGTCTGAATTTTTACACAATCCAGCTCGCACAGGATTGGTATGAATATAATTCAATTTCTGAATGAATACATCCGACGACCACAAGGCGATACCTAACGAATTCCTTTCCCAAACCTGGTATTTTCTATCCATTGCCTGAACTAACAATGTAGGGAGCAAATTAGAATTTATGTTTCTTAATCGCTTCAATATTTGCTGGCCTGCAAACTTCAAAAAATCTCGTTGCACATTTTCTCTCAAATGATCTCCAACCATCTGCCATATCATGTGAAAATGATTGTCCATGATTACGAATCCATAAATAATAGCACGTTCTTCTTTTGCTAAAAATCTCAAACTTTCAATGATGATATCCTTGTTGGCGTCATCCTCTAATACCATCTTCCATTCCAAACAAGTGACGGTTATAAATTCCGAATGTTGCTTGATGTCCATTCTAAACCAATTTACTTTGTCAATTCAATTCGGTGCATGGGTACGTGATGGCTTTGTTGGTGAAGAACACCAACAAAGGCCCGGGAGTAGGATGGCTTATCGCTTTTAAACAAATTGAATAGTCCCATGATACTTGTTTCGATCGGCAGGCAATTTGGACAACCTTACCCACCCTCATTAATTTTTTTAATTATCTCCACCACTCTTCCTTTTTTTCTTGCAAAGATCGAATGGTAATACATGGCTTCACAGCTGACGGCTGGCAGATAATATGAACCACAATACGTTGCCGTCAATAACACGGTAAACGTCTTCTTTTGATTCGCTCCCAAATCAAAGTAGGTATACACACGATCGTCACGAATGTCCTGGTACGTGGGTTTGTCACTCTTATCGGCTTTCTCCTCTCCCCCTTCATCATCTGTCAGACGTAGATTATTAATTTCCCATCCCGAAGGAAAAATCTGGTTCAATGCAAGATTTTTATAAATGCCTCGCATCCCTGGATTCGTAATCGTTACCTGTGCTTTGAATTCAGTACCCTGTTCTAATCTTACAGGATCGATATCATTGCCATCACTGTCTGTGTACCTGACTACTATTACCAAATTACTTGCATCGTCTTCTTCCATACCGCGTGCAGGAACTCCTTCAGTAATTACGCGCACGAACAACGCTCCATTATTTTGACTAACGAGTTTTAAACTTTCTGCCTTTACTCCGATGGGAAGCGTTACCTGCGCGATGGCGGCCTGTGTACTTGCAGACACTTCCTTTCCACTGTAAGAATAATTGAACTTAAGTTCACCTTTTTGTTCATTCCCCGCAAAAGCACTTACCGATTTCAAACACCAGGCCACAGACTGTGTACTCATCCAAATCGAAGAATTACTCAATGATGCAGAAATTTCTTTTACCAACTCAAAACTCTTTGTTCTATCCTTCAATAACAGCAGGGTTTCAAGGATGATCGCTTTATCACGTGAATCGGATCCGTAAGAGTAGGCGAGTTCCTGATATGGCTTAACATTCGTAGGAAGATTCGTAATCAATGCTTTGGCAGCTTCGGGTTGACCAGCTTTCACGTAAGCAGCAGCCAGCATCCATCCTGCAGTGGAAGGCAAGCCCGATTGCTCGCGCAAACGGTTCATCGCACCAAGCTCAGGATCACCAACCAGGGCCAGCGTATACAACCGGTATGCCTGGATCAACTCACTGCTTCCACCCTCTTGTGATTTGCGCCACACCTGCGCTTTGTTTTTTTGATAACGCTTCCACCTCCTGATCATATCATTCGGAACAAAATATCCTTTCGCATCTGCTTCCACTAAAAAGTGACCAGCATAGGTTGTGCTCCAACTGTCTGAATTCTCTCCGCCTGGCCAATAGGCAAATCCACCATCGCGATTCACAAATAATTTCAGTCGTTCAATACCTGCTTTAATATTGCGTTGGGTCATCGTCTTCTCTTCATCACTCAGCGTCTTGATCTGATCAAGATATACCTGAGGAAATACCGAAGAGGTAGTTTGCTCAATGCAACCGTATGGATATTGTAATAAATATTTTAATCGCTGACCCAGATTTACCGGTGGCAGGCTTGATACTTCAAGCACCGCGGTATTGGTTCCGGCAATACCCACAGGAGTAACATTCGCTGTCCACGTTTTACCTGCATCAAGCACCACTTCCTGAACTTTTGTGATCGAGGGGTTTGGATTACGTACTTCGATTTCAATGACGTCTGTGGCCCTATAACTTCCTGACGACACAGTCACTTCTACTTTCGCCCAACCGGTTTCCGATTTCACAGCAAGATCAAATTCTGATGTAACATCCCCGATCGCCATAATCGGAACACTTCTGCTTCCGCCATTGGGTAATGTTACCGGACCAGAAACCTTAACATCTACCTTTACGCTTTTTATTCCTGCCTCGGTAGTGAAGATGGTTACAGGCAACTTCAATGTTTCTTCAGGACCAAGCACACGGGGCAAGGTTGCCAGTACCATCAACGGTTTTCTTACCGGAGTTGCTTTTTCTGCTTTGCCGTACGATCCTTCATATCCCGCCACGAGCATGGTCTTCACCGAGCCCACATACTGAGGCATGATAAATTTATGTTCGTTGCTGCTGCCATCGAGTGTTACCGGCCCGAAATACATCACCACAGGTTTGAAGCGATTTGATTTTGCATCGTCATCCTTCGGAGCTGATTCTGAATCACCCCCAACCGCAAGCAGTCGTTCAATCTTTCCGCCAAACGATCCCATCACCTGATCATACAAATCCCAGGTCTTCACACCCAGTGCTTCGCGAGCGTAAAAACGATTCCATAAATCCGGAGTTTTAAATCGGGTAAGATCGAGTAATCCTTCGTCTACAATAGCAAGCGTATACGTCATCTTACGCTTGTTCTTTTCTGATACTTTGATGGTAACTTCCTGACCTGGCTCTAATACATCCGGCATGGTAATGACAGGGTCAAGATGTGTGGAAGGATCTTCTACCTGAATCGGAATTATTCCATACAATCGTATCGGCAGATCATTCACGGTTTGTGCATGAGGTTGCAGCATCGTAACATTCACAAACACATTGGGAGTCATCTCTTTGGTGATCTCAAAATTAAATTGATTGTCACCCTTCACCGTCTCCAGCCAATAGGTCTGAATCACACGGCTTCCGCTTTCAACGCTGATCAATGCACGACCTTTATCACTTCCAGGAATAACCAGGTTTGCACGCTCACCAATACTGTACCCAGGTTTATCGGAAGAGAATGACAACATCGTCGCCCCTTGTCCGTCTTCACGCGCGCGACCAGCCCATCCCGGCCAGTCGATGTATACTACTTTGGATGTGCTGTGTCCTGTTTTTGGATCTACCGCTTTCACTAAAAATCTTCCCCATTCCGGATACTTTACTTTAAAGTTCCAGGTTCCCTTGCCATTGGTGGTCGAAATTTTTGCTACGGCCAAAGGTTGAGAATAATTACCTGACATATAATTCACAGAACCTTCCTCCGAACTATCCCACCACCAGCGCCAGTTGATTTTATACAAACTCATTTCAATGCCCGTGCGCGACACTGGATTTCCCTCGGCATCTAGCGTTACCACGTCTACTTTATGGGTTGTATCCGTGAGCAACATTCCACGAGCTTTATCACCTTGTGGCAATCGTATACCGACAAAGGATTCATAAGGATAATAGGGAATACTAAAACGGTCGATGCTGAAGTTACCGCTCTCTTCGTACACTTTTCCGCGGAATACGGCATTCAACATTCCGGGTGCTTCACCTGTTACTTCAAGGTTGGCATTCACTGTTGTCTGACCACTCTCATCGGTGTATCCATCAAACACCTGTTGTGTCTCGCTGGTGAACTCACGTGTGATGTCATCAAATGTATAATCCGGATACTTTGCAAATTTTGTTTCTGCCTTGCTGAGTTGCACTTCAAATACGGCACGAAGATTTTTTCCCGGCGCGCCATAGAGCCAGTCTACTTTTAATTTTCCCGATAGATCGCGCGCTCCGGCCGTTAATTTATCCACACCAAAATCAAGATTGATCTTCAACCGGTTGGGCTTCACCATTTCGATCTTGATCGGTTGTGTAAATTCCGCACTGCCCACCTTCACGCGGCTTAACCAGTTGCCGGTTGGAGCATCCGGTGAGGTGCCCGTAGCAAATTTGTAGAATCCATTTTCTGATGTTGATTTTACGAAACGTGTTGTGACCTGACCTTGCGGGTTTTGTAATTCAAACACGACCGGGTGCGTCGAAGGCAGGAGTTTCAATTTATCTTCCAGCACAAAACTCAAATACAATGAGTCACCGGGACGCCATACGCCGCGTTCTCCATACAAAATTCCTTTCAATCCTTTCATGACAGCATTGCCACTCACGTCAAAATTGCTCAGTGACAATGACTCACCGTCACTGAGTTTTACATAGCCGCGTTGGGAATCATGTTTTGCGATCAATGCAAACGGATACTTCGGTGAGCTGATCGTAGCTTTGCCGTCCGCACCTGTTGACGCAGTACCGATCAATTGTTGCTGGAAGTCATACAACTCCAACGTCACTCCTGAAATCGGATCGGTAGATTTTAAATCCGTAACAAATACAATCGTATTACCATCACCACCACGTTTGGCAATAATGCCCAGATCGGAGGCAATAACATTTCTTTTTATAGTGCGTGATCCGTTGTAGTACGATGAGTGGCATGGATTATCCCGTTGCTCCCAGTCATAGTCATCGCCGTAGTATTCATCATCGTATGAATCCCAGTAACTTTCTTCTCCGCCTTCATCCTCCGCTTCCTCATCGGCAAAAGCCGTTTCGATGTTGGTCGAACCTGGATCTGTTCCTTCATCACATACATAGGCCAGATACCCTTTCTTAAATCCAATGCTCACCTGATAAATCGCACCGGGTTCCGCTTTGATCAATGTTGCCAGATCCAACGTAAATCGATTCCATTTTCCTAAATCGGTAACGCCTGCATTCTCTAATGAAATAGTTTTTCGCAACACAGGTTTGCCCACCCTGCGCAATTCCTGTCCGCCTTCATAGTCATTGACTTGTAAAAACTGCAGCACATTGCTTTCATACACTTTTACAATCTTCACATCAACGGATTTTAAATTCACCGCTTCGAAAGGCATCACGAGGCCATCACTACTGGGGAGTATACTTCCTTTTCCGGTGAAGCGCACCGCAGGAAGCAACTGTTCGAAGGCAACTTCAAATGATCCACCTTCCTTCATTTTATAATCGAGTATATTTTTTATCCCTGCCGATACTTCCATGGTACGCGAACCTTTTTGACCTACCGGCGGAAACACACGGATTTCATTATCTGAAATTTCAAAGTCGAGACTGCTGAGGTCAGAAATAGAAATAAGTCCTTCCAGGTTCTGTGATTCGCTGAGTGGATCAGAAAACTGAACGACCACATGCTGACTGTTGCCTTGTTCTACGCGCACGTTTACTACTTTAAAATCACCAAGGGCTGGTATGGTTACTTCCTTTTCTTCGCTTTGTGTGATGCCGAGGCTCGTTCCATCAACAGCGAGCTTCACGATACTTTCCTTTTCTGCCCGGGCTACATTTTCAACGATAAACAAATGTTGTTTGCCTTCGCCTGCATGTGTCCAGCTTACTTTAAGGGTGTTGTTATCCTGACGGGCAGCGATCATTTTTTCGACAGCCTCATTTTCGGCAAAGTCAGCGGTGAAAAGTGTGCCTTCAATTTTCTGGCGACCTAATTGCGTTTTGACATAGGGCTTTACATTTTCGATGGACACTTCAAAATTCTGAGGGATCACCTGAAAGGTATATTCAAACGTAGCAAGGTCGCGGTTTACCTGGAAGAGTTTGGAGAGCGCAAAGTTTACTTCATAGATCTGGCCCGAGGTGAGGCGCTCAGATGGTTTGAACTCTACGGTGCGTCTGTCATGCCAGAAGGTAGTTCCTGAAATGGCAGGATTAAATTGAAACAAGTTCACAGAAGTCTCCTGTCCTACTGAAGCTGAGTCTATGGCATCCTGTGAAAAGATGAGGCGGATCGACGAACCGGATCCCACCACTCCAGCCGTATAACTGGAAATGTATTCGCCAAAGGCCGGGTTGATGGCTGAATTAAATGTTTTAGCACTTCTACCGGTAGTGAAGTAAAATACCGCTGCTGCGCCAACAGCAAACACCAATGCGCCAAGGGTGATTTTTTTCCAGTTTTTCATAGGATTTAGGGAGCCTTAAGGGATGGAATATCGGGAGATTTTAATTAGAAAACATATACAATATCCTAACTTTGGCAAAGCAATAATATTTCCTTTTATAAAGGATTCTATCGATTTTCCCAGCTAATAGATTTGCGATAATTGCCACGAATTAAACTCCAAACCTTAATCCAAGCAGACAAAAAGTTAGTCTTTGATCTTTCTCGCAGCATAGACCTTCATCAAATCTCCACAGCCCACACCAGCGAAAAAGCTATCGCAGGGAAATTAACAGGTCTTATTGAGTTAAATGAAACCGTTACCTGGGAGGCGAGGCATTTCGGAATCATTCAACAACTTACTTCAAGAATATCAGAATATGACTATCCCAATTACTTTGTGGATGAAATGGTGAGCGGAGCATTCAAAAGATTTAGACACGAACATCATTTTACTGATGATTCTGGAAAAACTTTAATGACAGATATATTTGATTACACATCTCCTCTTGGTATAATCGGTAAGTTTGTTGATGCTCTTTTTCTAAAAAGGTATATGATCAATCTGATAAAGAAACGAAATTTGGTAATTAAAGACTTTGCAGAGTCGAGGAAGCAACCTGAAGTTCAAATAATTACTTTATGAATTTAGAAGATCGAAAACGGAATAAATTCTTTGTGTTCTCTCTTCTCTTAATAATTGCACCATTAATCGGTGACAACACGGACCAAAAGCACAAAAATAAATGTCTGCAATTCATACATGTCCTAGACGGCTGTTACAACATCAGACAAAAGCGAATCGTCATTTAATAAGCTCAAGTGCTTGAACAAAAACCTTTTAAATTGAGAAGCGATAGGATCGGAGGAATAATAATAGCACGTCCAAGACTGGCAATCACGATAGGCGCTACGGAGCACTTGTATCTTATGGAGGCCGTCCTCCCCTACTGAAGCAGATTTTTTGTACCACTCAAATAAAATATAAACTAAAAAGTGATGGAATATTTTATATTTGATTAGCAGGTCTTCTTGAGACCCCTAAACTATTTATAGACTTTATTTATCCCTATGAGAAGACGAACCTTTATGAGAAAAATGGCGGCTGCCGGAGCGGCTGCCATGTTTATCCCCTACCTCGATCTACTGGCATCACCCAATGCCAGGAAAGTAAAGATCACCAACGTTAAATGCGTACGCACTAGAATAGGCTTCAGACCTAGCGTGCTGGTGAAGATCGAAACCGATGCGGGCATTATTGGCATCGGCGAATGTCATCATGATGAGAACAGCATGGGCGCGAAGGATATCATTCTAAGCGTGATCAAGCCTATTCTGATGAATCAGGATCCTTATGATCTGGAGCGCCTCGTGTTTAAAATGAGTACCCGTACCTCTTATTATGGAGGTAATCATGGCATACCAACGCACGCTATCACAGGAGTAGAATTTGCCCTTTGGGATATCCTTGGAAAGCTTGCGGACCAACCCGTACATAACATATTAGGTGGAGGTGCACATCGCAAACAAGTTCGGGCTTATACTACAAGCCGACCACGAGATATGACGAGCAAAGATTCCTGCGCTGAGTTTGCTGCTCGCATGAAAACACAAAAGTTTACGGCAGCTAAGGTGGATCTTATGCGTGACCAGCGATGGGAGCAATTGGATAACCGGATGATGTCAAACAAGGAGGTAGATCGCAATGCCCTTGGTTATCAAAACTTGCGGGATGCAGTAGGGTCCGACTTTGACATCGCTGTGCATGCGCATTGGGAATTTGATTTTGATAGCGCAGTACGTATGGCGGAGGCTGTAGCTCCTATTAGACCCTGGTGGTTTGAAGATCCGCTGCCTATCGCCTACAACGAACAGTGGATAAAACTTACCGATCGTTCACCTGTGCCGATCCTTACCGGTGAAAATTTGTATACACGCGATGATTTCAGACCGTTTATTGTAAACGGTGCCGTGAATAAGATCGAGATCGATGTATCGATGGCAGGGGGGCTGCTGGAGGCTAAGAAAATAGCCGACCTTGCTGAAGTTTATTATATTTCTGTAGCAACTCATAACGTTGCCGGACCAGTGGCTACTGTAGCTTCGGCTCACTTCGCTGCTACTGTACGCGAATTTGCCGGACACGAGGCATTTATGAATAATCCTCTTAATGCGGATGGCAAAAGCTGTAATGGCGACAATGCCGTGCTGGGTTACGGTGTTGATTTGTTAAAGGATGGATACCTGCAGTTTAATGGTAAACCCGGTTTTGGCATTACGCTTGACGAAAAACTTGTAAAAGAAAAATACATGGTAGCAGGCGAAACCTGGTGGGATTAAGAGATTCCATCAACATAAAAAAGGGTCGATCATTCACATGATCGGCCCTTTTTTTAACCACATGCTCAAATCAAAATTTGTGTCCGCTTTATTCCGTGGTCTGTGCCAGCTTGCCGGAGCTTTAGCACAGGTAAGTCCTCACAGATCACGGAATTACTTTTTTTATCGCTTCACCGTTTTCTCTTCCTTCTGAATTTTTGCAGCGATCGTCTGTACGTCATCCAAAACACGCAACAGGTTACCACTCCACATTTGTCCGATTTGTTTTTCGGTGTAACCGCGTTTTACAAGTTCAAGTGTAACATTGAATGTTTCGGAAGCATCATTCCATCCAAACACACCACCTCCTCCATCAAAGTCAGAACTGATTCCCACATGCTCCAATCCGATCTTCTTAACGAGGTAATCAATATGATCCACAAAATCAACTACATCTACAGGCCTGGCTGCACCGGGATCTTTTTCCATTTTTAAATGGGCCTTATCGGTAATCTCTGCATTACGTTTTGTGTATGCTTCCTGTGCCTCAGCACTCAACGATAATACGGTTGCGCGATCCAACACAGTGAAGCTTTCTTCTTTCGCAATCGCAGCAACAACCTCATTCAACGCTGCGGTATAGGCACTATTCTTTTTTGTATTGATATAACTTCTGAAGGCAACAGTTTGTACCACCCCTCCTTTTTCCTTGATCAGCATCAATTGCTCATCGTCAAGATTGCGGCTCACATCGTTCAATGCTCTTGCCGAAGAATGCGATGCAATTACCGGCGCTCGCGATAGTCGTATTGCTTCCATATTGGCTTCCTTGGAAGGATGAGAAAGGTCAACCATAATCCCCCACTTGTTCATTTCTTTGATCACCTCTTTTCCCAACGTACTCAGACCATGATGCATCCACACGGTATCACGCTCGCCTGTATTGGAATCGGCAAGTTGACTGTGACCGTTGTGCGCCAATGACATGTATCGTGCACCACGATCATAAAATTCTTTAACGCGTGTTATGTCGGTGCCAATGGGATAACCATTCTCCACCCCAATCATGGCTACTTTTTTGCCCGATGCTACAATTCTTCTCACATCTTCAGAAGTTAACGCAAGTTCAATTTTGTCAGGAGCAATCTCCTTGCACAACCGGTGAATTGCTTTGAATTTTTCATCGGCATTGGCATACGCTTTTTCATACCCTTCTTTCGTCAAATCTCCCTGTGCTGTATAAACAATAAACCACGACACATCCAGACCGCCATCGATCATCTTCGGAAGATTGACCTGGGAGGAGAGCCGTTGTGTATAGTTTGTTTTCGCGGTGAAATTGGATGCATTGATATCATCATGTGTATCCAGTGTAATCACGCGTTCGTGAATACCTTTCGCTTTTTCGACGAGCGCTGGATCGGCTGTTTTGTTTTGCGCATACACGGTTGCGATTGAAAAGAATGCGATGAATGCGTAAAAGAATCGTTTCATGGTGATGGATGTTGGTTGAGCACGTCTAGGGTTAAATTAAATTTATTCATTTCATGAACAAACCCGACAATCACAAAGCAATTTATTATTGAAGCTGTTTACGTTATCGATTGCGGAAGCGTAAATGAATTACTAGATTTAAGTTAACACGCTGCCGTCCGCATTCGAACAATTTTTGTAAAACGATTTAAAAACGATTATGAAAATTGGCTGAATTGAACTGAATTCATCTGTTTTTTTCTGGTACACCTATTGTGCCTCATATCCCAAACCCAAATCTTATGCGCCTCATTACCCTCCTGTTTCTTGTTGTTTGCTGCATTGCCAAGGCTCAACCCAAAGCAAAAAAATACGACCTCATTAAAATGATGAAGGAGGAGAAGATCACACTCTGCGCGAAATGCAAAGCAGAAGCGATAACCATCCATAACAAAGAGGCATTTCAACTTACTGTTGAGGGCGGCAACGGATTTGCCTGGCTCACCGGCGAAACATTTGGCAATGGCACTATTGAAGTGGACTTAAAGGGGAAAGATATACAGGGACAAAGTTTTATCGGCATTGCTTTTCATGCTGTAGATGAAAAACAATTTGATGTCGTGTATTTCAGACCATTCAATTTTCGATCGGATGACCCCGTACGTAAAATTCACGCCGTACAGTATGCATCGGGACCTGACTACGGATGGGAGCGTCTCCGAAAAGAACACAATGCACACTATGAAAAAGCCATTGAACCCGCACCTGATCCTAACGAATGGTTTCACGCAAAGATTGTTGTGGATGCTCCGCACATATCCGTATATGTAAATGGCAACACCACACCAAGCCTTGTGGTCGATCAATTACAAAGCCGTGGAACAGGAAAGATTGGATTATGGCAAGATGGTCCTATGCCTGCTGATTTTGCAAACCTGATGATTACACCTAAATAAAAGTAACGCTACGATAGATTTTTATCGTCTTTCTATCAACACCTGAATTATATTGAATTTACTCCCTTTGGTGATTTTTCTACCTAACCAGTAGGTATTTTATGAACATTAAGAAAAAATAATATACAGCGTCACTCCATTTTAAGTTATCTTCACATGGGGAAATAACTTATGCATCTTTTAAAAGCATCACTCGTCCTGTTGTGTATTTGTGGATTATGCATTTCCTGTTGGGACAGAACTAAGAGCCATAGGTGTACCTTTTCGGAAACACCAATAGCCCTTGACGAATTCAATAGTGTTTACGATGATTATAATTCTACTCTGCCGGTGGCTGGAGAAACAACTCCCCTGCTATTTTCAACCAACAGGACATCTGCAGGGCAAAACTTCGATTTTCTTTGTAAATACCTGTCGATAACCTTCGATTATCGAAAAGATAAATTACATGTTGCTGAGTTTACGTTTTATCAAAGTGATTTTTTCTATCGTCATCTTAATTTGATATCGGCCACTGCAAAGGTCAACAGCTTCGCCGATCAATTGGGACCCTATCTGATTCCCGGAAAATACATCGAAGCCAAAAAATATAATGACAGTTATCAAAGTTATATTTTTCTCTATTCGAGTAATGAGGAAGGCAATCAGGACATTCGATTCACACATAACTTTTACACTAAGGAATACACATTGCCCAAAACAATTTCATTTCTGAACAGCGCTCAGAATGACGCATATCCTTTCATCACGCAAGACTCTTCTTCACTTTATTTCTGTTCTGATCGGGAAGGAAATTTTGACATCTATTCAGTTAATTTAAATACTAACAAAGGAATTGTTGCTGAATTGGAGAGCTCCACTCCACGACCCATATCAAAGGAGAGTATTTTATCATCAGAATCAGATGATAAGTGTCCGTTTATTTCCGGTCATGTCATGATCTTTACCTCCAATCGTCCTGGAGGTTTTGGAGGATATGATTTGTACTATTCAATATTTGAAAATGGCACGTGGTCTGCACCAGTCAATTTCGGCCCAAGGATAAATTCCTCCTCAGATGAATATCGTCCGGTTCTCAAATCTATAGACAGCAGAGATTTCACTGATGTATTTACAAACGACTTCATGATCTTTTCCTCAAACCGGCCGGGAGGAAAGGGTGGATTCGATTTATATTATGTGGGCGTACCCAAGCTGAATGAAGGTTCCGTTTCATTTTAAGTATTTCGATTTTTATCATACCACGGACAACTTTATTTACTCGAAGTACATTGCCTTTGCAGTTTTAAATCATGAGCACAAAAGACAAACGCATTGATGCCTACATATCAAAGTCGCAGGACTTCACGAAACCCATACTCTCACACCTTCGTGAACTGGTACATAAAGCATGCCCTGCAGTAGAAGAAACGATCAAGTGGGGTTTTCCTCATTTTAACTACAAGGGTTTGATGTGCAGCATGGCATCATTCAAACAGCATTGTGCATTCGGCTTTTGGAAAGCTACCCTGATCAACGACCCTCACCATGTTTTCGCGGGCGAGTCGATGGGAAGTTTCGGTAAAATTACAAGTCTCGAAGATTTGCCTACGGATAAGATCCTGATCAGCTACATCAAACAGGCCATGGCACTCAATGATGAGGGGACTAAGGTTGTTAAAAAATCCGCTGCTACAAAAAAGGAGTTGGTGATTCCTGATTATTTCAAAAAAGCTTTAATCAAAAATAATAAAGCAAAGAAAGTCTTTGATAACTTCAGTTACTCACACCAGAAAGATTACGTGGAATGGATTACGGAAGCAAAAACAGAAGAGACACGATTGAAACGTGTGAAGAAAACGCTGGATCAACTGGCTGAAGGAAAATCGTTAAATTGGAAATACATGTAGTCATGGTCATAGTCATGGTCTGTGAGGACACAGACCATGGGTTATTTTTTTTGTTCCGGTTTTTTCAAATCGACTTTCTGCGCCTGATGTTGCGCTTTAAGCGCCAGTTCGGTGGCAAGAAAACAATGTTCCTGCGACATCGCTGTTTCTGTCCGGTTAACAATATCATAAATAAGTTGCTCTCCGTATGGCATAGGCTCATTATTACAATCAAAATAACGCGTTTGTTTTCCATCCACTAAAAAAAGATGATTGCCTCCTTCACGCCCAGCGATATCGGCATACTTACGCAATTCAATGTACCCTTCTGTTCCAAGAATGGTCAATCGTCCATCTCCCCAGGTATTTAATCCATCGGGTGTAAACCAGTCAACACGAATATATCCCGTGCCACCATCACCGCGTAACATCACATCTCCAAAATCTTCAAACAAAGGATATTGTGCGTGATTTACATTCCCAACCTGTGAAGAAACCACTTCGGCTTTGGTAGAACCTGTAAAAAATAGAAATTGATCGAACTGATGAGAAGCAATATCACAGAGAACGCCTCCAAAATATTTCTTATCAAAAAACCATTCTGGCCGTGAAGGAGCGCTTATACGATGTGGACCAAGACCTATAGTTTGAATGACTTTTCCAATAGCCCCTGCTTTCACCAGCTCTCCTGCTTTGATAGTCGAACGATTCTCGAGTCGCTCACTATACATGATGGAGTAAATCCGTTTCGTTTCACGTTGAACTTTCCTCACGTCCTCCAATTGCTTGAGGGTGATGATACCCGGCTTGTCAACCATAAAATCTTTTCCGTGTCGCATCGCTTCTATTCCCAAAGGCGCGCGATCAAGCGGAATCGATGCGCTTACAATTAATACAATCGAACTGTCTTCAAGAATTTCCTTTTCACTTCCAGCCAGCTTTGCTTCCGGATATCGTTTCGAAAATGCACTCGCCAGATCAGGCTCCTTGGCGTAAAAAGAAACAAGCTGACCCCCGTTTCGCACCAGCGCCCCGATTTGTGCATGAATGTGACTATGATTTATACCAATAACAGAAAAACGAATTGTCAGTGCAGGCGTCTTAGAATTTTTCATTTTGGCTTCCACTTCGACCGGGCGATCCGTTCGGCTATATTCCCTTGCGGCAGCTTCAGCTGGCAATGAGGCAGCAGCGATTCCTGCTGCAGCATGAAGAGAGCGCTTAATAAAATCACGTCTATTGGATTCTGGTTTGCTCATGATGTAGGTTTTCCTAATAAAGTTAAGAACTTTTCTTCGAGTAAGCAGTACTTTACAGATTCGTAATCAATTGCAAAACTCCGTCGGGAATAGCCACGCCACTAAAAAAAATCCCCACACAAAAAACCTTTTCTGTAAAACTCGAGTGTCGAATTGCCAGTGGCAACGAGCTCACCGATACCATGGTAAACCCGATCACAAATAAAAAAGAAAAGATGATGACAATTATTGGTGAACCAATCAAAAAAATAGGAATTAAACACGTTAGCGATAATACGGCACTTCTCCAGAATGATTTCTCAAGTCCGAATTTATTTACATAGTCGCTCATCGGAAGCGAAAATGCCGCCGAAATAATCAGCATGATGACTAACAACCACTTTGCCTCCGGAGTACCAGGAATTAATCCTATAAGATTGGCGCGCAAAATCTCTGGCAAAAGATCAAACAAAACCGTAGTTACAATCCCGAGCATAATACCCAGCACCAAAAGTTTTCCGTAAGAGTATACTTCTGTTTTATTTTCAATCCCCTGTGTGGAGGGGACGCCCTCCGATTCCTTGTTAAAAAGATCTTTCGAATTTTTTCTTAACGCATACCCGGAAAAAAATACAATGAGACCACCGGCAACAAAGGTGGCTGGCGCTCCCAAAAATTCAATGATATCAACAATGACTGGCTCCATGGCATAAATCAGATTTGATACAATGGTCAGGATGGCCATCACCTGCGGTATCTTATCTACAGGAGCAAAAAGTTCAAGCGTGGACAAGGCAGGACTTGTAAAAATACTCATGCCCACCAACCAGAAAACAATCAGAAAAGGAAATATCCATCGAAACACATCGCCCGGATCGGCAATTAACGTAAATGAAACTGCCATAAAGATCATGGCGGCAAAACTTATCCCCGCTGTAATGATCGGAAGGCGGTGTCCATTCTTAAAACGAAAACGATCTCCCAATTTGCCGGCAATCGGTGGTGTAATCACCAGAATGATGGCCTGAGCCAAAACTAGAAAAAAAGAAAATCCCAAAAACTTATACTTGGCCAGCAACTGAGGCTGATAATTATAATAGGCAATCCATCCGATAATGATAGAAGAATACAGTGCGGCAAGGCTCCAGAGCTGTTTCCATTGAATCGCATTGACTTTATGCTCTACGGTAGGGCTAATGGTTATTGCTTGTGGACTTGTCATAGGGTGTAGATAATGGTTATTACAAGTTACGCAGTTGATGGCAAACCCGGATTTCAAAAACACAACTTATTTTGCTTATACGCAAGGTGGGGTGTATATGAATTACGTCACGGTGACTCGCAGTCCCAAAACCACTTACGCACAGGCGTACGTTTCCGCTTTACGCAGATTAAGAAAAATGAAGAATCAATAAAAATGGCGATCTAAAAGAATCAACCCTTGGTTATTGTACCAAAAACCTGAATAGTTTCAAGAGTAGGGGTCTCTTTGCCGCCACGCGGTTCTATTGTTATCCCAAAGGCCGTGGCGCCTTTCGCGACGTGCTTCATCTTAGCAAGGCCCTTTGCGTTATAATCAAAGACGCCGGCATCGACCATCTTGCCGTCAATCTGCGCCCATAACTGGAATTGCTTTTCCTTTGTGATGGCTTTCATTTCCTGAATGCTTACATACACTTCGCTGGTTGACTCATTCCAATACACGGAGGCCATCGCGTCTGGTGCATTCGGTGTGCCCTTTAACACAACGCGTTTGAAAGCGGGACTGTCGATGATGTTTAAGTCGTTCTGAAGTTTGTCGAGACGGTGATTCACCTGATTGTAATCTTCCGCTACCCGTCGGTTTTGAGTCAAAAGTTCGGTAAGATTGTTTTGCGCATCCATCCATTTCGTCCTGTAATCATACGCCAAATACGATGTGAACAATGCAATGGCGATAGAAGCGGCCATGGCATACTTCCAACTCGTGGCTAGAGGTTGAAGACTCGCTGCCTTTGTCTCCTGGCGTAACATATCCGTACGCTGATCGACTCTATCAAAAATAGATTTTTTGACCAACGCCTTAGGGTGCACGGCCACGCTCATCAAGAATTTCTCCTGAGCCTCCTCGATCGCAGCAAGCTCACTTTGTAACTCAGGATAAAGAGACAGATTCCGTTCTACTTCACGTTTTTCCTGCTCAGAAAGATCGCCAAGCACATAGGCTTCGAGTATTCCGGACGATATGTAATCGTTTATGTTCAAGAGTCTCCCAGTGTTATTCTCAGGTGTTGCAATGCCATACGCGTTCTTGTTTTTACAGTTCCCAATGGGATACTAAATTCCTCCGCCAGTTCCGATTGTGTATACCCTTTAAAATATAAGTGTTCCATCACGAATTGTTGCTCTTCGGGTAGCTTCTTCAAAACTTCTTTTACACCAATCGATTCTGTATCCTGCTCGACCTGATTCTGACGATCAACTTTACTTACGAGCTTTTCAATGCCCCCGGTTTTCAATTCCTTGCTTATTTCTTTAGAGCGCGTTTTGTCGATCGATTGATTACGCGCGATGTTCACCAGCCAGGTGAACAACTTTCCCTTGCTGTTGTCATACTGATCAAATTTATCCCATACTTTAAGAAAAACATCCTGCAGCACTTCTTCGGCAATGTCTTCACGCTGGATGACCCTAATTATTACACTGTATAGCGCTGCTGAGTAGTGATCATACAAATACTCAAGTGCCAGCTTGTCTTTTGCTTTTAACCTGAAAACGAGCTCCGTTTCCGCAATATGATTTTTAAGGGCGCTGATATTTGTATTTTCGGTTAAGTAAAGAAATAACTTTCCAATCGGCAAATCGCGTCATTCAACAAAAAATGTTATGACCACATCCCTGATCATTTTTACACTGCCCTCTACTGTTCCTTCAACAATTTTCATTTAAAGAAAATCAACTTAAAAATAGTCGCGTAAAACGGCTTACGGAGAAAAAGAGGCAAGCGTTAATCCTATTTGGAAAAAAAACCTACAATACGACGGGTACTAACTTTTCTTAAGAGCATTCAAAGTGAACGCGTACTCGAAGCATGTTAATGGAAAGAATAGCTCGCTGTGCTGCTCATAAAGTTTGCTTATAGCGTCTAACGCTTTTCAAAACTATTGGCTTTATTGCTGGTCTCAATGCTTTTAGCGATCGATGCGAAATTCATATTGGGTAAAATGATATTGTAGCCGTCCCAAAAGGTCTCATCGTACGATGATTCCTGTCGTTCCACTAATGAGTTTCCCTTCAGTATCTCGTTATCAGAAAAAGGTTTCGTGTTAGCAAAATCAACGTCATTTACAATATAATCAGCATGGGCGACAATCTCGGATGTCCCTTTACGTTTGTTCCCTCGTAATGTTAGCACAGCATCTTCATACACAGTATTCAGATAGTACCTGGCGCCAATTTTCTTATACGAAATCTCATAATTGCATGCCAGCATGTCAATATGGATATTAAAAACATCCATTAAGGCGCGCTGAGTTATGCTGCCATAATGGTAGAATTGAAATCCGTTTGGACTAAATCCATAAGCTATGTAAACAATGGCATGGGTGTCAGTGTCAATAAACATCTTTCCCTTGTACCCATAACTTTTTACCCTCTTCTTGTGATCAAACGATATGATATACACCTCATGATCCATGTAAGAACTGGTATTTTCAAATTCAAAATCATAATCTTTCAATCCTTCATCGTTGAGAAAAAGATGTTGACTGGGAATTAGATCGATACTTATAATGGTTTCTGGACTTAACCCCGCATCCAAACCCAGCGATGCTTTCTCATCTTTTACTGCCCTCATTTTTATGAGTTTGAATTGTGAGGCGCGCTTCGCGTTGTGTAGTTCAAACACAGCTTCCGAAAGATGCACATATTTTTCACCTGTCATGGATGTCACCCGGTAGAAGCCTTTGCTCTTATAAGGTCGCGTGTAATAATTCAAAGGAATTTTTCCGATCGCTGTTTTAACAATAGAAATTGCAGTTTGTCCTTTTACCTGAACTTCATTCAGCGTTTCACTTCTTTCTTCCAGAAATATGGTATTGTTCTTTGAAAGACCGGATATGGCTACCGTGGCCGTTTTGTAGCCCATAAAAGAAATTTTCAAACTATCACTTTCCAACAACCCCGGGATTGTCAATTTAAATTCTCCATTGTCATTGGTCACCGTTGCCATGAAGTTGTTTTTAATCATGACATTCGCGTAGGGCATTGGATTGCCTGTAGTCTTTTCGATCACAATACCGGAAATGGAAACTTCAGCCGTGTTTTGCGCAGACAGGCAAGCTCCGCGCAGTATGAAAAAAATAACAAGCCAGAATCTCATAGGAGGACTATTAAATTACTTAAGTTCATTATTGTGAAGCTGCAATACTTCGAACGTAATACTTTTAAAAATATTGGACTGGACAAAAAAAGAAAGTCCCTAACGGGACTTTCTTACCGGTATTAAAATAAAATTGCCAACCATGAGCACTTCTGGCTTTCTCAAGATATAGGCTACACTTTCGCGGTCTCCTTATTCATGATATTCGTCTGCACCTGGATAGACTCATGGTGCAACAAACGAAGCAGATCGCGTGTGAATCCTTCGTTCAGTCCCATTGCTTTTCCTAAGGATGCACGTGTCTGAACAATTTCCTCCCAGCGATTCACTTGAAGGATCGTCACATTATTTTCTTTTTTGTACTGACCGATCTTTTCGGATATCTTCATACGCGCAGCAAGTTTTTGCATGATCTCATCATCCAAATGGTCGATCTGCTCGCGTAGCACGCTCAATGTATCTTTGAATGTCTTGTTTTCTGATGATACTGTCCGCACAACAAGGCCATCAATAATTTTACCCAAAGCTGCTGGCGTAACCTGTTGCTTGGCATCGCTCCACGCAGCATCCGGGTTGATATGGCTTTCAATCATGAGACCCACCATGTCCAGATCGAGCGCTTTTTGTGAAACCATGGCAATAAGATCACGGTTACCTGCAATGTGACTTGGATCACATAAAATATCAAGTTCGGGAACACGTGTCTTCAAATCAATCGCCATGTCCCACATCGGCGCATTACGGAAAGGGCCTTTTTCAAAAGAGGAGAACCCGCGGTGAATTGCGGCAAGCTTGGTGATGCCTGCTTTATTCAAACGTTCCAATGCACCCAGCCAAAGTTCAACATCAGGGTTGATTGGATTTTTTACCAGCACAGGAATATCAACTCCTTTCAATGCATCTGCAACTTCCTGAACAGAGAAAGGATTCACTGTGGTGCGTGCACCTACCCATAGAAAATCAACACCCGCTTTCAATGCTGCCTCCACGTGAGCGGCATTCGCTACTTCTGTAGTAACGGGTAGCCCGGTTTCCTTTCCGGCGCGGATCAGCCAACTCAATCCCTCAACACCAGCTCCTTCATACTGACCTGGTCTCGTACGTGGTTTCCAGATACCGGCACGTAGCGCGTGCACTTTTCCCGTTGCTGCGATTTGTTTTGCAGTAGCTACCATTTGATCTTCCGTCTCAGCACTGCATGGGCCGCTGATGATGATCGGACGATTTACTTTCATCCAGCTGGAGATCGATTCGAGTTGTAATCCCTTCTTGCTCATAATTGTTTGTGTTATTCGTTGTTCAGTTTCTTTTAGTTAATGGTTATCAGTTAATCGTTATTAGTTTCAGTCGTTTAACATATCGCGCATTCCTGCTAACTATTAACTATTAACTTGTCTTTCTTCGGTTCACCTGAGTCCAGGATTCTCCTGATCTCATTTGCCTTCACCATAATGCTGTGCAGTTCCTTCGTATCATGTTTCATCAGGTGATAATGAAATTTTTGCAAGTGCATGATGTACTCTGCCAGCGCCTGACTTAAGTATTCAGCATTTTGCTCAAAGATCGGAGCCCACATATCCGGTGAACTCTTCGCCAGCCGCACCGTAGAAGCAAAACCGCTACCGGCGAGATCAAAAATATTTTTTTTGTCCTTTTCAATATCCAGCACGGTCTGTCCTAACAAAAATGAACTCACATGCGATAAATGTGAAACATACGCTACGTGTTTGTCGTGCTCGTCGGCTTCCATGAAGATCGTATTCATCCCCAACGTTTCGAATACATGCTTTGCCACCTGTAATGCCTGATCTGAAGATTTATCCTGTTCACAGATGATGTTTGTTTTTCCGTTGAACAGTCCTTCAAATGCTGCGGTAGGGCCTGAGTTTTCTGTTCCCGCAAGAGGATGCGCTGCGACCAACTGTTTTCGTTTCGGATGATGTTCAACTGTTTTACAAATTAAACTCTTCGTCGAGCCTGTGTCGATCACTACGGCATCTTTTTTCACCTGATCCAGTATTGCCGGAAGAAAAGCACGCGAAGCATTCACCGGAATAGCAACGATCACCAAATCCGATGTTGACAATGCTTTACCTTCGTCTTCTATCCTATCGACCAACCCCAACTCAACAGCTTTCAATCCATTGGCTTCACTGGCGTCAATCCCCGATAACGAAGTGGCGAGACCTGCTTTTCGCAAGTCAAGTGCCATGGAGCCACCAATTAAACCCAGACCGATAATCGTTGTTTTCATTGGGCTTCAGCGGTAAGATGTTTGCTAACTTTCGACTTCGTAAACTTCTCAATACGCTGATGAGCCTCACTCAATTTTTCAACGGTGGCACAAAGTGAGATACGAATGAATCGTTTACCTGCATCACCGAAAATGAATCCCGGTGTGATAAACACTTTTGTCCTGTATAAAATTTCGTCAATCCATTTTTCAACATCCTGAATTTCATCAGGAGCTTTTGCCCACACAAACAACCCGGATTGCTTCATAGAATATGTACAATTCAATTCGTCCAGAATTTTAAGCGCCGCTTGCTTTCTTTTCAGATAAACTGCATTTAATTCTTCAAACCAGGATTTGTCATTCTGCAATGCTTCAGCAGCGGCATGTTGAAGGCCGAGAAACATTCCAGAATCCATGTTGCTTTTTACTTTTAACGCAGCATCAATGTATTCTTTTCTACCTGCTACCCAACCAATGCGCCAGCCGGCCATATTGTGCGACTTACTTAACGAATTTAATTCAAGAGCAACTTCCGCGGCCCCTTCAATCGAAAGAATACTTAACGGGGAATCATTCAATATCAAACTATATGGATTGTCGTTGACAATCAGAAAATTGTTCTTCCTCGCGAGATCAACCAATTCTTTCAACTCCTCACGAGATGCAACACGGCCGGTGGGCATGTGCGGAAAGTTCACCCACATGATCTTCACCTTTGATAAATCTCTCTTCTTCAATGCTGCGATATCAACGCCCCATTGCAATGACTCCTTCATTTCATAGGTAACGATCTTTGCACCCACCAATTTTGCAACCGATGAATACGTCGGATATCCGGGATCGGGAATGAGTACTTCATCACCTTCATTCACAAATGCCATGCAGATGTGCATGATGCCTTCCTTGGAACCAATAAGCGGAAGTATGTCGGTCTCAGTATTCAGCGTGACGCCATAGGTTCTCGCATAGAAGTCAGCAATTCCTTTCCTCAATGCCGGAATCCCTTTGTAGCTCTGGTAGCCATGGTGGTTTACATTCTTTGCTGATGCGATCAACGCATCGATTGACTTTGCAGACGGCGCTTGATCAGGACTTCCGATGCCAAGATTAATTACCGGAAGTTCAGGCGTATCAAGCGTTCTCACCTCAGCAAGTTTTTTACTGAAGTAGTACTCCTCCACATTGGCAATTCTGTTCGCTGTCTGTATCATAGCTCTTTTAAGTCCGAGGTCCGAGGTCGGAAGTCCGAAGAATGTCTGCGGACCTCCGACTCCTGACTATTTATATTCCAATTTTCCCTTTTTATACTCACCCAGCACATTCAAATTCCTCACCTGGCGAAGCACTTGTTGCAATGCATCGTCATAGCTCTTTCGTTTTTTCCATTCGACATCTATATGAATGGAGTACTCACTTGGTTTTCCGATGATGGGTATGGATTGAATTTTACTCAGGTTAATTTTATATTCCTTGAAGATCAGGAGTGCGTCTGCCAAACTTCCGACTTCATTCGCTACCTCGAAGAACATCGAAGCTTTGTTGCTTTCCAAACTTGGTTTTAATCGTTTGGCAAGAATAAGGAATCTTGTAAAATTCTTTTTGTGTGTTTCAATTCCCTTTTCTAAAATTTTAAGGCCAAACTTTTTTGCTGCGTGTTCATTGGCGATGGCTGCCGTATCCTTCAATTTTTCATCCTTGATCCGCTTTGCAGAAAAAGCCGTGTCGTCACTCTCGCGTATATCAATGCCTGATAATTTATGCAAGTACTCAGAACACTGACGGATTGCCATGGGATGAGATTCAATCGTTTTGATGTCCTTCATAGCAACCCCTGGTAAGGCCATCAGATTCATATGAATCGGCAAGTACACTTCCCCAACAATGGAGAAGTGGTAATCCTGTAACAAAAAGTAATTAGGAAGAATGCTGCCGGCAATGGAGTTTTCAATGGCCATCACCGCAAAATCAGACTTGCCGTGTTTTAAAGATTCACAAAGCGCATGAAAAGACAGGCACTCCACTGTCTCGATCTTCCCCTGGAAATAGGTCAGGGCAGCTACCTCGTGAAAGGAAGTAGCGATACCTTGAATTGCCACCTTTGTCTTTTTTGTCTTCGCCATCGGTTCTGTCTATAAAACAAAAAGTCCCGTTTTCGGGACTTTTCTGAGTTTCTTTTGTCTTTTTATATTCTAATTAACAAAGCGCTACTCCTTCAAGTCCCATCAGGGTTTGAAAATAATAGTAGTAAAAATAAAATCGCTTTGCGTTCATGTCGTTGTAATGTAAAGCGAAGAAAATGCAAAAAAACTTATTGCGCAAACTGTTGATCATATTTTCCTGTAAAAAGTGACACGCCACTAACTACTGTTAGGTCACGTAAACCCTTCAAGGCAAATTGATACCTTTACCATTGCAAATAATTCAACTATGAAACACTCCCTGAAAACTCTATTTATACTGCTATTTATTGCCTCGGCATGCAGCAAATCCAGTGAACAAAAGGATCATGAAGCCCATGACATGGAAAATGAAGATAGTCCAAATAGTGCTCTCTATGATAAAGTAATGGAAATCCATGACGAGCTCATGCCCAAAATGGAGGAGATCTATAACCTGAAAAAAGAGGTTCAGGACGAGTTGGCTAAAACCCCTGAGCTGGTAGCCGAGAAAAAACAGGAGCTGGAAAAAACTATTTTATACCTAGACTCCGCCAACAACGAAATGATGGATTGGATGCACAAGTTCAATCCACTACCTGATTCTACGGATCAGGAGGCAGCGCGCGAATATCTTGAAACAGAAATGGAAAAAATCAGAAAGGTGAAGGATATTATGGCTGAGGCGATCGATAAAGCAAAAGAGGAGATGAAGAAGTAATTCTGCCACTGGTTTTGATAAAATTCGCCAACCACCAAACCCTAACCTAATGAAAAAAGTAATTCTCATTACTGCCGGTGTTGTGTTGTCGATCGTAAGCTATGGTCAGCAATCACCAAAACAAAAAGAAGTAGGTATCGGCATTAGCACGTGGGGTACTTTTGGAGCGTTTTATCGCGTGGGAAGTTCAAAATCCCTTTGGCGATTTACCGGCTTGAATCGATACCGAAACCTGACTCAATTTTCTTCACCTGACGTACAAACAAAATATTCCGGGTTTAATGTCACCGTTCAAGCTGGAAAGGAATTTCGAAAGTCTATCACAGATAAGTTGGACTTTAGATTCGGGGGTGACGTTATGTTCCATTACAGTCACTTAACTCGTACGGTTAATGATATGACGATGACAGACAACGACTCTTACTCAAAAGCCAGATACATCGGCCCAGGTATCAACGCCGTTGTTGGATTTAACTATAAAATAAAAAGGATACTTATTGGAGCAGAGGCGCTTCCCTGTTTTCTATACACTAAGGGAAGAACGATCACTCAGGAAAATGGTATAGAAACGATATCTAATTTTTCCAAGTTCGGTTACAGTTTCACAAGTGGCCTGTTATCTCTTGCTTATCAATTCTAGACTACTTCTTTACCACCCGCTTTGATACATGATGGTGGGGCAAATCAACTTTTGATCCATTTTTCTTTCCTTCCTCTTCGCGGGTTCGCTGAACGAGACGAATGTTATAACGTATCGCTTGCCAATACTCACCCCCGTATCCGACAAGAATCTCTGAGCCTGCAGGGATATCCCTCATGGCCTCTATGTAACAGCGCTTCTTTTCTGTCACATATTCACTGTTATTTTTAATGCCCTCCACGCGCGAAATACCGTTTGCATCATTGGCATAATGAGCCACACCCTTCTTGGTCTTCCAGGCGTCAATGCAGTATTTGTTATTGAAGAAAAAAACATAGCCATTCCGCTCGTCTGCCATTTTCTCCACTTCTTTCCAGGTGAGGATCTTCCCTTTGTATTCTGTGATTCGCGTTCCCTTGGGAATAGCGATTTTTGTAAATAACCCTTTGCCAGCTCCGGGTATTGTCGATTTTTTGGAATAAAGATGTTTGTCTAACAGCGCCATGTTATCGTATGAGTAAGTCAAAGAGCGCGAAGATAAAGTAAATTATCAGCCTTGAAAGCCCGGTCATTCATTTCAACTCAAAATACTAAGCCGGTCTCCGGCATTGCCGAAAGCCAACGTTTGAAATTTTTTTTACGCATCAGAGTTAACGAAATTTGGTGATGCTCCTGTCCGTTCATGATTTCATGACACTCCGGTCAACCCATCCTCTGGTGGATGTACGTTCGCCCCTGGAGTTTGGTGCCGGTCACATTGTAGGAGCCACAAACATCCCACTCCTTAATAATGAAGAACGGATAGCTGTAGGAACAGACTATAAACAGAAAGGTCAATTGGAAGCCATCAAGACCGGTTTCCGCCTGGTGGGGCCTCGGCTGCCCGGGATCATTAATGACGCATTGCTCGTGGCACATGGACAAGAAATTCTCGTCAACTGCTGGAGGGGAGGAATGCGTTCGTCAAACTTTTGCCAGTTTGTGGGGATGGCCGGAATCAAAAGCCATCAGTTAAAGGGTGGTTATAAAGCCTATCGAACTCTCGCGCTGGAATCATTTCGAAAACCGTTAAAGATCACTTTGCTGACGGGATATACAGGGAGTGGAAAAACGCAAATACTACAAGCACTTCATGCACTCGGCGAACAAGTATTGGATTTAGAAGATCTGGCTCATCACAAAGGTTCTGCATTTGGGGGCTTGTTTATGCCGGCTCAACCTACGACTGAGCATTTTCAAAATGAACTGTTTGAAAAAATCAATACCCTGGATCCATCAAAACGGATTTGGGTTGAAGACGAATCCATTGCCATCGGAAAAATATTTCTACCGAATGATTTTTGGATTCAGATGGCCAACAGCTGCATCGTACAAATGAACGTGAGTAAAGATATTCGTGTGCAACGTTTGGTTTCTGAATATGGTGCCGCTGATCGTGATGAATTTCTGAGCATCATGGGAAAAGTAACAAAACGACTGGGTGGCCAGCACTACAATGCTGCCAGAAAGAAATTGTTGCTAGGTGATATGGCCTCTACCATTGATATCCTGCTCACCTACTACGACAAAGCATATCAAAACAGCATTCAAAAAAGAAAATCCAAAATCCTTCTCAGCATGGATTGGGATGGACAGGATACAAACCAATTCGTTGGTCAGATCATAAAAAAACTTAACCACATAGACACATAGAACACATAGTAATACGTCGGACTATGCAATTAACTACTACAAAAAAGGAACTTGATGAACTTACATACAAGATTATTGGTGCAGCTATTGAAGTACACAAAGCTTTAGGACCCGGACTTTTGGAAAGTGTTTATCAAAAATGTCTGAAGCAGGAATTTCTTACTCGTGGACTAAGCTATGCTTCTGAATTCCTTGTACCCGTAAACTATAAAGGTGTTGATATCAATGTCGACCTACGATGTGATTTTGTAGTTATGAATTTAATTGTTGTTGAACTTAAGGCCGTTGATTCCATCGCGCCTGTTCATGAGGCTCAATTATTGACTTACATGAAATTACTGGAAAAACCCAAGGGAATTCTTATCAATTTTAATTGTGTCAATTTATTTAAAGAAGGTCAACGGACTTTTGTCAACGAATATTTTAGAGCTTTGCCGGAATTCTAAATTCTATGTGCTCTATGTACCTATGTGGTTAAAAAAAATGAACGAAATTAAACTTACTCAATACTCCCATGGCGCAGGATGTGGATGCAAAATCTCTCCCGCTGTGTTGGACACAATTCTCCATTCCGATCTGCCAAAAGCAAATTTTCCAAATCTGCTCGTGGGCAATGAATCGAAAGATGATGCCGCTGTCTACGATCTTGGAAACGGAACATGCATGGTGAGCACGACCGATTTCTTTATGCCCATTGTTGACGATGCCTTTACGTTTGGGGGCATCGCTTCGGTGAATGCCATCAGTGATGTATATGCCATGGGGGGTGAGCCAGTCATGGCCATTGCTATACTCGGATGGCCCATCAACAAGATTCCTGCTGAAGTAGCTCAGCTTGTTTTGGAAGGAAGCAGAAAAATTTGTGCTCAGGCCAATATTCCTTTAGCGGGCGGACACAGCATCGACTGTCCCGAACCTGTATTTGGATTGGCTGTGAGTGGTACGCTGAAAAAAGAAAATCTAAAACGCAACGATACCGCTAAAGAGGGGTCACTTCTTTATCTCACAAAACCCATTGGTATCGGCATCACCACAACGGCGCAAAAGAAGGGAATTGTACAGGAAGTTCACTTGCAAAAAGCAATTGACACCATGCTTACATTAAACTCAATAGGCACCGAATTTGGAAAACTTCATTACGTAAATGCGATGACTGACGTTACCGGTTTCGGACTGCTTGGACATTTGTGCGAAGTGTGTGAAGGCAGCGGATTATCTGCCGAAATCGAATTCAGCAAGGTTCCTCAATTTGACTTTCTTGATCTCTACATCCAACAAAAATCAATGCCGGGAGGAACGCAACGCAATTGGGAAAGCTATGGTCACAAGATCAGCCCCGTCAATGAAGTACAAAAAGTGATTTTAGCCGATCCCCAAACCAGTGGCGGCTTGCTGGTTTCGGTTGATGCGGGTTATGCATCCGATTTTGAAACTCTGGCACAACAAAAGGGATGTGCAGTAACATCCTTTGGAAAATTAACAGCTGAAAAAAAATATCGAATCGTTATTAATCCCTGATTGATCTCTATTAAAGGACTGTCTTTAAAAGTAGTCCCAATAACGCAGCAGCAAGAATAATCAGTGGTTCTTGCAATTTTTTAAACCGTATTAAGATGGCAATCACAGTCAGTGCAATCAGTAAAGAAGGCAAATCCAACAAGGTACGCTTGCCAAGAACAAAAACAGCTCCCACGATTGCACCGATAGCTGCTGCTGTTACGCCATCCACAAACGCTTTGATTGCGGGAAGCTTTCCATATTTTTTAAAGTAAGGTGCGGGAATGACGGTAAATAAATAACAAGGCACAAAAGTAGCAAGTGCTGCAACACAGGCCCCGGGAACACCCGCTACGAGATAACCGATAAATCCTACTGTAATCACAACAGGTCCGGGCGTGATCATGGCAACCGCCACAGCATCCATAAACTGTTGTTCGTTCAACCAATGATACTCATTTACCACTCCGCCATACAGGAAAGGAACAATGGCAAGTCCGCTGCCAAATACAAAAGCTCCGGCTTTCGCAAAGAACCAGGCAATTTGCGAAAGCTTGGTAGACAGGGGAACAGAAGTGGCAACCTGAATGAGTACAGGAAAAACAAAAACAGAAGAAGTTGTCAGAAATTTTGGCGGCGCTTTTACAAACCAGATCAGAACACCCGCTGCAAGAATGAGCCAAAGTATTTCTGTTTCAGTAATGTATGTAGAGACAGCGAGTACAATAAAGATACCCCAGAGCCAGAAGTCTTTACCGATGCTCTTCATCGTGAGTTTGTAACTACTCATCACAATAATACCAATCACGGCAGCACCCACTCCATAGAATACAGCCTGCATCCACGGTAACCCACCAAACTCGACGTAGGCAAAACCAATTCCCAATACCATAAAGAACGAAGGAAGTACAAATGACAATCCTACGAGAGTCGCACCCAGAATCCGGTAGTGTACATATCCTAGATAAATAGCAAGCTGCGCAGCCAACGGTCCGGGGGCAAGTTGAGCCAAAGCAAGACCTTCTTTATAATCTTCTTCTGAAATCCATTTCTTATTTTCAACAAGGTCGCGATGCATGTAACCCACAAGGGCCACCGGACCTCCAAATCCCCACGTACCGAGTTTCAGAAAATAAACGAGCAGGTCTTTTAATGAATAAGGCATTACACTATTCCTTGTTTCGTAAATCAAGGTTATGAAAAACGGCCAACCGGATGATATTCCCTGATACATAATTTGACCCCGACGCTTCTTGCTGATAAACATTCATGTAACCAATCTGACCATTGAGGTGAGACGTGAACTGATACCCTAAACCGGCGTATAATCTATTTTGATCAAATGTGTTGTACACCACGTTCCTTCCGAAATTAAGAAACAGTTCATTCGCGATCGATACAAAAGGTGTTTTTGCAACGATCTCTTTCCCTTTTAGGGGAATGGAAAAAGAAAGATTGTAACGAAGGCGATACGTAAAATTATAATCGTCTTGAAGAACATCATTCACCACCTTTCGGTTGAAGCGTTGCTCAAATCGAAGCCATTGTAACGTGGTGAAGCCCGAATATTTCTGATTCCACCAAATTTGTTGCCATGAACGGTGCTCCGGGCGTGTCGTTGACAGTCCTTCCGCAGGAAAATGAGCAATGAAAGCATAGCCGACATTAAACCGCAAGTTATTGTTGATGAAGTACGTAGCGGCTGGTCGGAATAGAAATTGAAACGGTCGCTCAACGAAATTATCTGACAATCGATATTGAACGTCTAGCCACATACCCCACTGATTTGAAAAGCGTGTTTGATTAAAATAACCCAACCACAACTGTTCTTTGGAGTGAACTGTTTTTGTAGTCGCTTGCGCTGATACAGACCCCGCGTTTAGTAATACACCCAGAATAATAAAGCACCAAATTCTAATCATAATCTAATTCTTCAATATGATGTAAAGATAGATTACAAAAGTTAAAAAGCCTGCTGCTGATCGCTCAACAGCAGGCCAAACCTTATCTCAATGAAAAGCGATGCGTCGGCCCAGCCATGTCCACCAAACATATGCCGGACCAACGTTTACATCACTTGTAAATTATTATCCTTTCCGTAATGAGTAAATTTTTAGAATGCGTACTTCAGTGTAATACCGTAAGTTCTTTGATCTCCCAGCACGGCGCCATACTGTCCTGCATTTCCGCCAGCTACTAACAATTGCTCATAATAGTTTTTGTTAAACAAGTTTCGCGCCCACAAGGAAACTGAAAAACCTTTAGTTGCCCGGAAGCCTGTCCTGGCGTTAACCAATGTGTAGCCATCAATATTCAGATAAGCTGAAGGTGAAGGGCTCGAAGAAAAATCAGAACGGTAGTATGTATCAACCGCGAAGAAGAAATCTCCAGCCTGGCGAAGAAAACTTGTTGACGTGGTAAACTCACCACCTATTGAGGTAGCCCATTTTGAAACACCGGGAAGCTGACTGCCTGAAATATCTTTAAAGTTCACTGCTACACCACCTTCTGTATATCCTGTCTCTTCAATCGGACGCGGAGCATTTGTAAATGTTACATATTTCGCATCAGTATAGGCAGCATTCGCATAGAATGAAAAGTGCTTGTCAACTTTAATGTTTCCGTCAAGCTCGATCCCATTCACATTGACCTTTTCAGCATTGGCGATATAACCTCTATTTGCTCCTAGTTCAGGAGAAAAAACATTGGTTTGATAGTCCTCGATGTCTGTGTTATGATAAGTCAAGTTCAATGTAAAGTTGTTGATGGGTGTGGTCTTCACTCCAACTTCCACATGTTTTACATATTCTGGTCTGATTACTGCCAGATCCGTTAATTGTCCCCCGGCAGGAGGAGTAGGAAGCCCAGCGACATTCACACCTACAGGTTTGTAACTCGTGGAATAGGTTGCAAAACCATTCACGCGTTTGTTGGCTCTATAGGCCAATGTTATCTGATACGTTGTGTTATTTTCATCTGCATCAGCCTCATAGAACTGACTTGTGTAGACACCATTCTTTATGGCTATCAATGCAGGATTTGTTGTTTGCAGACCTCCGTAGGCAACACGATCATAGTAGACTTTTTTCTCATCGTAGTTAAAACGAATACCCGGTAACACGTGCAATCCATTAACAACTTCCCAGTCAACATTGGCAAATGCTGCCGCACTCTTTGATTTGATAGAAGCTGTTGTTGAGATTCCGTATCCTTCCAGAAGACCTGGAGTTTTCCATAATGCTGTTTGTGCAGCACTAAAACCAGTTTGTGAAAAGCGCCATTGGTCCTTACCTGATTCTTCAGTTCCATTGATCTTCACTTCCTGATCGATAAAGAAAAGACCAACCACCCCGCTCAATTTTGAAGTTATCTCTCCAGAATAACGAATCTCTTGCGACCAATTCTTGTGTACAGCAGGGTTTTGTGATAATCTCAGGGCCTGCAAGCCTGTAAAGTCTCTGTCATTGGATGGATCCCAATTCCAGTAACGCCATGCTGTCGTTGAAGTCAGTGTCCCCTGTCCTATTTTAAAGTCTGCATTGAGCGATACTCCACCAAGATCATTGCCAGAACGCCAAGGTGTATCCTGATCAATAAAGCGGTCAAAGGCATTATCCGTTGGCAATTGGTAATTCAAGTCACTAATAATTCTATTAAACTGACGCTCTGGAATACGTAGTGTTGGGGCAACACCTGCTACAATTTGTGCGTACCCATGAGGACGTTGTTGTGAATAATCTCCTGCCAGGGTGATATCAATATTGTCAGTGGGTGTGAAAAGAAATTGTCCACGAACACCGATGTTGTTGATATCGTTTACACGTTGGCCCGTGGTTATGTTCTTCATCAAGCCATCGCGTTGCGTTCCCGAAAACCCAATTCTTCCTGCAAGTTTTTTAGTTATGGGGCCAGTGACGGAAGCCTTGGCTTGAATGTATCCATAGTTTCCGTAGCTAACTTCGAAGCCTCCACCTGGTGTGAAGCTCGGCTTGCGCGTAGTGATATTGAAAGCACCTGCCGTTGTATTCTTCCCAAACAATGTTCCTTGTGGTCCACGCAATACTTCAATTTGTTCAATGTCAATAAAATCAAGTGTTGCAGCAGCAGGACGTGCGTAGTAAACACCGTCCACATAGAAACCTACACCCGGATCAAGACCGTCATTGGTAAGTCCGAAGGGTGATCCTATTCCACGGATATTAATTCCCGTGTTGCGTGGGTTGGAAGTATAAAGTTGAACCGATGGAATAAGTTCTTTCACGCGATTCACGTTGAAAGCTCCTGCTTCATCAATCGTGGCGCCTCTTATTACAGAAATAGGAATAGGAACATTCTGCGCCACTTCCTGTCTGCGTCTTGAGGTAACAACAACTTCATTCAAAAAATCTTCAACCAGGATGATTTCCAGCGGAGCATCAGGTAATTCATAAATTTCAACTTCCTGAAGTTTGTATCCGCCGCTATTGAATAATAACGTAAACGGTAATTTTTGCTGAGCCGTAATGCTGAATTTACCATTGACGTCTGCAACGGCATTTACAGCAGTACCTCGTATAAGTACTGTGGCACTGGGCAGGGGCGCACCATCTCCACCTTTCACCACACCGGTGATGACCGTCTGTGCCAGTGAAATATTACTTAACAATAGAATTGGAATAATGAGTCGTAAAACTTGCTTCATGTTGGGTAAACGTATTAAAAGTGTATCAATTGATTTTTGATGTTCTATGGATTATTGGACGAGTGACGAGAGCCTGGTTTTAAAAACCCAAAAGCATGCAGATCGTTTTGTCCATTGGCAATTACCCATTTCAAAAACTCCTGGGCTTCGGGGCTAGCATTATTTTTAGACACAGACAGATGCAAAGATTCCAGCGGTATGTTTTGTATACCACCTCGAACGCCCTCATCTTCCAGTTTGGTGATTACCGTGGATAAGTCATTATAAAATTTCTCGTCATCGCTTACACGGCCGTTACCATTCAAGTCAACCGGAAGTATAGTTAATCCAGCAACTGGTTTTTTTGATTCCTGATCATAAATCAGCGTAAGCGGCAAATACGAAACTGCCAGTGAATCGCGCAGTACTGCTTTCAGGAGATGCTCATCGGCACCTGCAATTGCTTTTCCCTTAATATCTTTTTGCTGATAACCGAAGTACTTCGTGAATACAATAGGCGCACCGGCTTTCTGTAACCTTGTATAAATGGTAAAGGGAACTTTTATTTCCTTCACTTCAACATCCTTTTTTTCCGAATAGAGATCGTGAAAGAAAAGCTGATTGATCAAGTCCTTATTTAAGCCTTTATCTGCATAAAGTTTTGAGAATGCAGATTTATTGTTGGCAACAGGCAATATGGCGTAACGTGCCACATGGGTATACTCACGAGAGTTTTTGATTTCCGCATCCTGATCATAGGCTTCTACTAAAATATCATATTGAGCCGGATCGGCAGACCCTCTTGCCTCGATTACAATCTGTGCATTCGGATTGGCATTGGTATAGTCATCAATCCATTTTTGGATCAACGGATAAGCGAAGCGGGCTCCGGTAATGATTACAGCTTTTTGTTTTCCGGTTTTTACTGAAGATGAAGCAGGGGTCAACGTGGACGCAGCCGATGCTACAGGTTCAGAAATAACTGAGTTTTGAGCATGCACGAATATGGCAGAGGCCTGAACAAGAATGATAAACGTTAATTTGATTACTGATTTCATGAACACGATTATTTGGTGGATAATGATTTGCTTTATATCTATAGAGTTTATAGTCTAATAATTTAAAAAAAACCTATGCTGCATAAAGAGCTTCAAAGGCTTCCTGCTGGCTCCTTTTTACTTCTTTCTGTAATTGTATCACCTGTTTTAGCGCGGATTTGAATTTTACCTCTTTCGTAAGCCATGAAAATATTTTCTCGAAATACGGAATAACACTTTCAGCATATCCGGATGATACTTCAATCACAAACGTCTTGTCGGTGGAGTCTGCATCGACAACGACATGAGCAGCTTTACCAAAGCCAAACAACCCGCGAAGCAGTGGAAAGTGACCGACAAAATTGTCAGCCAAGGCAAATTTTAATATAACGCGATCTTCAGAATAATTTTTTGCAGGAATCAATGTATACGATAGGCGTTTCAGGATTTTTGATCCCTCGAAAAAACCAGTCAATGTTAACAGGGCATGCTCATTGACATTGATCAAAGCTTCAATGTCCAGGAAATCTTCTGTGTCTGATTTACGAAGAACTGGGTCCTTTTCTTTGGAGCTGACTGAACTGAAAACGTAGGGATTAAATCCTTGTGAAAGCGATGTTGAAGATGTTGAATGTACCATAGATGTTTTACGATTTTAAAATGAATAAATAAGTTGTGATCAATCCAGAGAGATTTTTCAACAACATCGTAAAACCAGAATGCGCGTGTCTTTCATGTGTGTTAAAATTTATAGGTCCCAAAAATTATTTAGGCAGGTTTAGCACCTTATCCGCCAGCCGGCGGACAGGTTGTTATAGGATCATCAAGCCTGCTCTTTCCCCTATTCTTTATAAATCTGTTGCAAACCTAAAACAATTATCTACTAATTCAATAGACTTTATAGAAATATTTATTTTATCTAAAAAAAGCCCCATTTTTTAGTGTATGGGGCCTTTTTATCGTCATTCAAATAATACTTAATAAGGTACTGCTCCAGTATTTGGACCCATAAAGCTTCCCCAGTATTCACCAAATTCTGCGTAATGTGCGTTGGTATCCGGCCAATGATCTTTATCAAATCCAGGGGCATTTTTTAATGTTTCCTTTTCCTGATCCAGGATAAAGGCATGCTCCTTCGTACTGATTTCAAGCATATCGAAAGGGATAGCGAAATATTTTTCTCCAATGCCTAAAAAACCGCCCAATTCAATTACTACATAATGAATTTTCCCATCAATAAGGTCAATCATAATATCCTTTACATCTCCCAGCTTTTCTTCATTGGTGTTGATTACTTTTTGGCCGATGATTGTAGAAGCTGTCAAATACCGGAGTGGCAAATTCGCTTTGCTCCCCTCGTGATTCTCTCCTGTTAAATTATCTTTTGTGAATTCGTTCATGATGGTGTTGTTTAAAAATATTCTCCTTACTAGTCACAAAAAAGATGCCTTCAGGAAAAACCGATATGCTTTCGTTTTTCCACTTCATTAAATTTCTTCATGTAGAGAATTTACCCGTTTGGGGAATTTACGCTCGAAAAAAATTTAGGAAATTTCCTCTCCAGGTTTTGTTTTCCATCGCTCGTGCATCCACACCCATTGATCCGGGTAGTTGCGAATTTGCTCTTCAATAAACCGGGTAAAATTCTGCGTATTTACCACGATATCTTTTTCTTCATCACCGGAAATTTCAAGAGGAATTTCCGGCAGCAAATGCATGTGTTGGAGATTGTCATCGCCCAAATGAATAAAGGTGGGCACCACGGCTGCACCTGTTTTTAATGCGAGAATTGTGGCACCCACCGGTGTAGAGGCAGGCATCCCGAAAAAATCAACAAACCGGCTTTTTACTTTTGTGTCCTGATCGATAAGCAGTGCGACCAACCCTCCCGACTTTAATACTTTAAGTAGTCTGAATGTCTCCTTCCCACGCTCGACCGCTACCGCTCCGTACGCATTGCGGAACCCCCACACTAAATCATTCAGACGTTTGTCCTTGAGCGGAGCACCAATCACATTAGGTTTGTACCCATGCAACGCCATGTACGTCACCTCCAGGTCAAAGGCTCCCAGGTGACAGGCAACAAAAACGACACCCTTCCCTTTGGCACTAGCCTTTTTAAAATTCTCAATACCATGGGCCACCAAAAACTGATCAAGATCTTCAATGGACCTGACGTTCTGGGCACGAATCACATCGCCGGCATTTTTCCCCAACATGTAAAATGTTCGTTTGCTTAAAGTAAGAATTTCGTCCTTCGATTTCTCTCTTCCAAAGGCAAGGGTCAAATGCTTTCGTACCAACCTTCGTGACCCTGGAGAAACATAATATCCCACCTTACCCAAAAAGCCACAGAACCCAATCCATGCCTTGCGTGGGAAAACATTGGAAAGAAAAATCAGGAACAGGACAAAATAATAGATTATTCCGTACTTGATTCGTTTTGAGAGCGGACGGTCTTCCATAGCAGGATGCAAAGATACACGGCGCTTTTTATTAATTTTAAAAGTCTGATTCTGATGAAAACACTTTATCTCGTACGTCACGCCAAATCAAGCTGGAATGACGCAGGTCTTTCCGATTTTGACAGGCCTCTGAACGAACGAGGCAGGAAAGATGCTCCTTCCATGGCGAAGCGGTTGAAAGAAAAAGAAATCATGATTGATTACATCATCTCAAGTCCGGCGGTCAGGGCACTTACTACGTGCCAGGAGTTTTGCAAAATACTCGGTCTTTCAGAAAAATATTACAGGACAGAAAAAGACCTGTATCATGCCAGTGCGGACACACTATTGGAAAATATAAAATACCTGAATGATCATCATCAATCCGTGATGCTCTTTGGCCACAATCCTGGTATAACGGAATTTGCAAATCTGGTATTCAACACCTCCATTGAAAATATTCCTACAACGGGTATTGTTGCTGGCATCCTCCACATCAATTCCTGGGAAGACAGCAAACCTGGCTGCGGAGAATTGAAATTTTTCGAGTACCCGAGAAACATGAATGAAGCCTGATCTATTTCCATTTATATGGAATCATGTCTTTCGGTGTCTTTTTCAATATTCCTTTTTCAATAAACCGATAGCCCACTACAAACCGGAACGTTTCAATCGAATTTTTAAAATTAATTTGTTCGAATCGCACACTGCGCCCCTGCGTGGAATAACTGATTCCTGAAAAGAATCGCTCCCCATTGTACCCTACTCCAATACGTAACGCTGTATAAAGATTTATCCTGATGTCGTGCTTGATCGCACCATCTGTGTATTGATACTGTATCCAGTAATGTGCCGGTCCAACGGCAAGCGTGGTATTCAAAAAATATTTATTCCGAATATAATTATAACTGTAGCCCGGGGCGATGCCCAGCGACGTGAATTTAATTTTTTTTGCAGCTGAGCCGTCACCTACCTGCTTCCATTGGGATGGAGGAATAAGTGCAGAATCGGCAGAAAGGTTAAAGGAAGACAGAACATAACTAAAAAGAAAGGATCCCGCACTGGCTCGCTGTTGCTCCGTGAACGAATACGCAGCACGCAAAGAAAATTTATTAGGATTAAAGATGTAGGTAAAAGAAACTCCGAAATTATCCGCCTTCAAATCCGATCGATGAAGGTATGTCTGGGGAGGCTTAACAACCACACCAGGGGTATTGACATAAAATCCAGAATACTTTTGCAGGTAGGCGTCTGCCGTCCATTGGTTTCCCTGGGCACTTGCCCCTAAATCGAGCACGTTGCTTGCCCCGTAACGTTCCTGATTTTTAACATTAATCGGAATGGAAAATGTAGCTTCTAATCCCACTCCAAAAATATCCAGTGTTACCCCTGTGCTGTACGATGTATTGGGCCTGAAGAAATAAGTCTCCGAAGGTTTCAATCTGCTGGTCATTCGGAAATTCAGGTTCCGCTGCTTGAGTACTCCTCCGATAAAAAAATAATCGTTAAACTTTTGAATATGTAGTGACCGTAATGAATCAGATTGAGAATGAACAATTGTCGAAGAACAAAGGACAAGGATACTGCCCGCAATGATCCTCTTCCAAACCATGACTACAAAATGTACTCGCTCAAATCACGGTTTTTGATCAGCCCGCTCAGCTTTTCTTCAACCATCGCTTTGGTAATCACGATGTGCGTTCCCGCTTTAATTTTATCAGGAACATCAAATAGAAATTCATTAAGAAGCTTACTCATCACCGTATGCAGGCGTCGCGCTCCGATGTTTTCCAATTCTGCATTGATGCCAAATGCTGTTTCCGCAATAGCTTCAATAGCGCCATCATCAAATTCAACCTGAACATCTTCAGCCTGAAACAAGGCCATGTATTGTCTGCTCAATGCGTTCTTTGGCTCCTTTAAGATCCGAATGAAATCATCTTTTGTAAGGTTGTTCAACTCCACACGGATAGGAAAACGTCCTTGCAATTCCGGAATCAGGTCAGAGGGTTTCGAGATGTGAAATGCGCCCGCGGCAATAAAGAGTACATGCTCTGTGTGAATTATTCCATGTTTGGTGTTCACACTGCTTCCTTCAACAATGGGCAGCAAGTCGCGCTGCACACCTTCCCGGCTCACATCCGGGCCACCGCCTCCTTTTTTTGAACCCGATGCAATTTTATCAATTTCATCGATGAAAATAATCCCTGTCTCCTCGGCCTTCCGGATTGCCTCTTCTTTTACTTCCTCCATGTCAATCAGCTTCGCAGCCTCTTCTTCAAGCAGAAATTTCCGGGCTTCTGAAACAGTAACTTTCCGTTTCTTTGATTTCTTCGGCATCATGCCATTGATCATTTCCTGCAGGTTCATCATGGATGCTTCATCCATCATCCCCGCACCGATCATTCCCACATTACTGCCCGACGTCGCCTTAATATTGATTTCGATCTTACGATCTTCCAACTCACCCCGTCTGATTTTCTCCCTGAAAAGATTTCTGGTCTGCTCATTCAGTTCTACATCATTGTCCGGCATTTCATGCATCGAAACATCCTGAGAGGATGGTACCGACGCCCGTGGTGAACCAGAACGCATGGGAGGAATAAGCGCATCCAAAATAATATCTTCTACAGCACGTTCGGCTTTCTCCTTTACGTCTTCTTTCTTTTTTGCTTTCACCATGTTCACTGCCTGCTCTACAAGGTCGCGTACCATGCTCTCTACATCACGGCCCACATAGCCTACCTCTGTAAATTTCGATGCTTCTACTTTCACAAAAGGAGCATCGGCTATTTTCGCAAGCCTTCTTGCAATTTCTGTTTTACCAACACCCGTTGCACCGATCATGAGAATATTGTTGGGCACGATTTCACTCTTCATGTCACCACTCACATTCATCCTCCTCCAGCGATTGCGCAACGCGATGGCTACATTGCGTTTGGCTTCATGTTGACCAATAATATATTTATCAAGTTCTTCGACAATCTGCCGGGGCGTCAAATACATGGAATCCATCATAACTTCAATCCTCTAAAAAATTTGTAACAGATAAGAAAAAATCAGACCAGTCCCTTTTGGTCTGTAAAAGAAAAATCAATGGGCTTCTTCACTTTATCTTTGGTCAATGCAATTTTCAGTACATCGTCGACCGTATCTACATAATGGAATGTAACTCCCTTCACATAGTTCTTCTCGATCTCCTGGATGTCGCGCTTATTTCTTGTACTCAGAACGATCTCCTTGATTCCACTACGTTTAGCGGCAAGAATTTTTTCCTTGATGCCACCTACAGGTAATACTTTGCCCCGTAATGTAATTTCACCCGTCATGGCCAGTTCTGCCTTCACTTTGCGTTGAGTAAAAATCGAAGCCAACGAAGTAAGCATCGTAATGCCTGCTGAAGGCCCGTCTTTTGGTACAGCCCCTGCCGGCACGTGAACGTGAAGATCGTATTGCTGAAATACCCGATGATCAATCCCCAGTGATGTAGCATTGGATTTTAAATACGACAATGCTGCTACTGCCGATTCCTTCATCACATCTCCCAACTGACCCGACAAGGTTAACACGCCTTTTCCACGGCTCAGGCTCGATTCAACAAACAAGATGTCTCCGCCTACCTGTGTCCAGGCAAGGCCGGTCACGACTCCGGCAATATCATTACCCTGGTAAAGTTCTTCATCAAAAATTTCTGCTCCCAGAATTTTCACTACATGCTCCGGAAGCATCTTCTTTTCGTACGTCTCTTCCATGGCAATGGACTTGGCAGCATGACGAACAACCGATCCTATCTTGCGCTCCAGATTACGTACTCCGGATTCACGTGTATAACTTTCAATTACTTTTAAGAGCGACTCTTTACTGAACGACAAATCCGACGCCGTTAATCCGTGCTCTTTCAGTTGCTTGGGCACTAAGTGCTTGAGTGCAATTTGCAATTTCTCTTCCACGGTGTAGCCAGTCAGTTCAATGATCTCCATTCTATCGCGTAGCGCAGGATGAATGGTATCGAGTGAATTGGCCGTGGCAATAAATAAAACCTTGGAAAGGTCATACTCCACTTCAAGATAATTATCGGTAAATGCATTATTCTGTTCGGGGTCAAGCACCTCCAGCAAGGCGGAAGAGGGATCACCGCGAAAATCAGAACGCACTTTATCGATCTCATCCAAAATAAAAACGGGATTGGATGACTTGGCCTTTTTTACGTTTTGTAAAATCTTGCCCGGCATGGCTCCTACGTAAGTCTTCCGATGACCGCGCACCTCGGCTTCATCATGTACTCCCCCTAGAGACATACGCACATAATTGCGTTGTAATGATTTCGCAATGGATTTTCCGAGAGAAGTTTTACCAACACCCGGAGGGCCGTACAAACAAAGTATCGGACCCTTCATGTCCTGCTTAAGTTTTAATACCGCCAGGTATTCCAGTATTCTGGTTTTTACTTTGGTGAGTCCGAAATGATCTTTATCCAGAATTTTTTTCGCGCGGTTCAGATCAAAGTCATCCGTAGTAAATTCATCCCACGGCATATCCAGCATAAACTCTACGTAGTTCATGGCCACAGGAAACTCAGCAGCTTGCGGATTGGTGCGTTGAAGTTTATCAAGTTCTTTTGAAAAATGCGCGGCCGCTGCCTTCGACCATTTTTTTTGTTCGCCTCGCTTACGGAGCTTTTCTATTTCTTTATCAGGTCCATCAAAGCCAAGCTCATCCTGCAACACCTTTATCTGCTGACGTAAAAAATAGTCGCGTTGTTGTTGATCGATGTCGGTGTGTACCTTCTTCTGAATTTCATTTTTAATTTCCAGCATCTGAATCTCCTTGAGCATGTATTGCAGGAGCAATGTGCCGCGTTCAATGATATTGGCTGTCTCTAATATTTTCTGTTTGTCACTTACTTCTACATTCAGGTTGGATGAAAGAAAATGAACAAGGAATGCCATGCTCTGAATATTGTCAAGAGCAACCTGCGCCTCCTGCGGGATTTCCGGATTAAGCTTTAAAATTTTGGACGCAGAATCTTTTAACGATTGCACCAAAGCCTTCACTTCCTTGCTTTGCAGATTCAACTGAAGCTCAGGGTGTAAATCAATATTAGCCGTGAGGTAAGGATCTTCGGCAAGAAACTCTTTTACAGCAAAGCGATTCTTTCCCTGAATAATGATCGTTGTATTTCCATCCGGCAACACAATCATTTTAATAATACGGGCTACGGTTCCAAAGCGATAGATATCCTCTGTGCCTGGATCTTCCGCCTGTTTGTTTTTTTGAGCAATAACCCCAACAATACGATTGCCCTGATAGGCCTTCTTGATCAGTCGAATTGACTTCTGCCTGGTTACCGTGATCGGGATAACAACACCCGGGAATAGGACGGTGTTCTTTATGGGTAAAATGGGAAGCTCGGCCGGTAAATCTTCAGGTTTGAGATCTGAATCCTGCTCGGGGTTAATCAGTTGGATCAACTCTTCGGAGTCTTCTTGAATGAGCGGTGTAATAGCTAGGGATTTAAACATGATTTGAATGACAAATTGACACAAAAAAACTGTGTCTACAAATAAAAAGCGTTAGCGTTCTTATAGGTCAATACCAATGCCAGATAAGTCGATATTTTGTAAATGCACCAAATTTGTCCCAACTTTAGTTATCGAGGCTATACCCTTTAGATCACGAGCCGTGAAAAACCATATTTTACTTCTGATAATGCTGCTTTTCGCCTTCAGAAGTGTCGATGTACTTGCTCAAAAGGACAAAAAGAAATTAAAAAAGGCCGGGGTTATCCAACTGAACGATTCTGTTACTTCATACAGCCAGTCTGACATATTTGATTTCCCGAATGTCAATCGCGTTGCTTTTTATGAGGATGCAAATAAGCTTAGGCGAATTGAACAGCTTGATAATGCTGGGCAGAATGAGGAGATGTATAAGACATTGAAAGGCTATGTAAAAAGTTTCGGTGTCGAAAATTTTACAAAAAATGTTCCATTGATCTGGAAACTGGCGAAACTTTCTGAAACCTATGGACCACGGGGTGAGTCCATTTTGCTGTACCGCCTGGTTGTGAAACATCATCGACAGGGAATTGATATTGACGAATTATTTAAGCGCTATGAATTCATCGAGACTGAAAAAAAAGAATATTATGTTCCTTTAGACTACTATTACAAGCTTGTGGACTATCGAAAAGAAATTGATACGCTCCAGCCTCCGCACAGTGTGCTGGTGAACATGGGCGATGATCTGAATTCAGCTAAAGAAGATTACGGCCCTACGATCGGCAATGTGGATTACGTGTTGCTCTTCACTTCAAAGCGAAATCAACATAACGACATTCAAAATCGCCGGTTTGACGAAGATCTTTTTTACAGCGTTAAAGTCGATGGCATATGGACAACCGCAGAACCCTTTAAAGAAATCAATACCAGCTTCAATGAAGGTTCTGCGAGTCTCAGTCTCGATGGAAAATCTTTATTTTTTTCGCGCTGCAATACTCCGGAATCAATGGGTAATTGTGATTTGTTTGTAGCCACATTAAAGCAGGACAGTACCTGGGGTAATATAAAAAATCTCGGACCTGCCATTAACAGCACAGGATGGGATTCACACCCGTCACTGACACACAAGGGAGACACGCTTTTTTTTGCTTCGAATCGTCTTGGAGGATTTGGTCTGTCTGACATTTACTATTCTGTTAAAGACAGTAAAGGCAATTGGCAAAAGGCTATGAATGCCGGGCCTGTGATTAATACACTGAACAGCGAAGTAAGTCCCTTCTTTCATCACACCTCCAACGTTTTATATTTTAGCTCGAACGGTCACCCGCTCAACTTCGGGTTGTTTGATATTTATAAAACCAGACACACAGGAAAGGGTTGGAGTGAACCTAAAAATACAGGACCCTTGGTCAATGGAGCAGGAAGTGAATATTATTTCACGATTGATTCTAAGTCTCATAACCTTTACTACGCCCGGTCACCGGAAGAAGATCCCGCTAATCTGGATCTCTTTTCATTCCCGGTACCGATGGAAGCACAACCCGAAGCTATAGCCAATTTAAAAGGAACGTTAAAAGATGAAACAGGCAAAGCGATGAAAGGAATTGTGTCTGTCATTGACCTCGACGAAAATGTAGAGGTCGCACCAAAATTCATTCGTGACGATGGAAGTTTTGATTTCAGTCTGATCAACAAAAGAAATTATTTACTGATCATACAAGGGGATGAGTTTTTCAGAATTGAAGAAATCTTCTTTATGGATGGTGATCGTGAAATCAATAAAATTGCGGAACCTATCGAAAGCAAAATCGCATTTGCTTCGCTGGAATTTGAAAATGGTAAGGCGAACATTCTTCAGGCCATGCATACAGATCTTGACAAACTGGCTAATTTTTTAATTGACCACCCCACCTTAAAACTTAAAATTTCGGGCCACACAGATTCTGATGGAAAAGAAGAAACCAACCTCAAACTTTCACAGGCACGTGCCGACGCCATTAAAAACTACCTCGTTACTGATTTTAAGATTGAAGCATCTCGAATTACCTCGATCGGGTACGGAAGTGCAAAGCCTATTGCGCAGGAAGTGACCAGCGATCACAAGCAACTAAACCGGAGGGTTGAGTTTGAGATTTCCAAACAATAAAAAAAGAGCGACGGTACACATCGCTCTTTCGAATTTGAGTTTGTTATTAATTACCCTCCGACAAATAACTTCGCAATATCATTATAGAAAACAAACACCATCAACAGGAGAAGTAATCCCATACCTACCTTCAGTGAATTTTCAAAGAATTTTTCAGAGGGCTCGCGACCAGAAATCATTTCATACAACAAGAATACCACGTAGCCTCCGTCCAATGCCGGGATTGGTAACAAATTCATAAAGGCCAGTACCATGGAAAGCAATCCCGTCATTCTCCAGAAATGTTCCCAGTCCCACGTAGTACCAAATGCCTGTGCCATGCCAATAGGGCCTGACATATTTTTTCTGAAGGACAACTCACCGCTGAATATTTTCCCGAACGCCTTCAGCTGAAGTGTGATCACTTCAAAAGCTCGTTTCGTTCCCAGGCCCAAAGATTGCACAGCACCATACCTGATAGAATCAAGAGCTTCCCGGTCTAAGCCTTTGGGATAAAAACCTATTGTCCCTTGCTCTTTAAATTTTTCCTTGAAAGAAAGCACTTCTGCACCACGTTGCACCTTAAATGATACTGAATCTGTGGAATCCCTTTTTACAATCTGCGTTAACTGATCATGATACTGGACGGGTTGACCTTGCACTTCTATAAACCTGTCATCCGGTTTTAATCCAATGCTTTCAGCCAAACTCCCTTTTTCAATACGGTCAATTACAGGTTCATAACGAGGTGCGACAAATGTTCCAATGGCCGCCTTGTCGCTGAAGTTGTCAAGAAAATCTCCAGGGATTGTAATGTCTAATTTTTCTCCATTACGCTCAACAGTATAATACGAGTTAGCGGAAAGCAATACGTCAGCTTTCGTAACATCCTGAAAATTCACATAGTCAGACCCGTTGATTTTTACAATCTTATCACCGGTCTTAAACCCTAACTGGTTACCAAGTTCCCTGGAATCAATACCACCATGATTATTCACATAATCTTTAGGAATGTAGGTATCACCAATAAAGTACGTGAGGCCGATAAAAATCAATACACCCACCACCACATTGACGATAATTCCTCCAAGCATCACGATCAACCGTTGCCATGCAGGCTTGGAGCGAAATTCCCAGGCTTCCGGAGCCTTTTTCATTTGCTCCTTATCCATACTTTCATCCACCATGCCGGCAATTTTTACATAGCCACCGAGCGGAAACCATCCAATACCATATTCAGTATCACCTTTCTTGAATTTCAACAAAGAGAAGGGAAGCACATTGGCCATCGGAAAAAGAAAATCAAAGAAGAGATAAAACTTCTCCACCTTAATCTTAAAAACCCTGGCCGCTACAAAATGCCCGCCTTCGTGTACTACAATCAAAATCGAAAGACTCAACAGGAGTTGAGCCGTCATAATCAGTCCTTCCATTACTTAATTAATTCAAATGCTTTAATTCTTGTTTCCTTATCAGTTTGCACATAATCTTCAAACCCGGGCTTAGCGATGTAATCCATTTTCGCCAGGCAATTCTCCACCACATCCGACATCTCTAAAAACCCAATTTTTTCCTTTAAAAACTCGGCTACTGCCACTTCATTGGCTGCATTCAGCACGCAGGGCATATTTCCACCCCGATCCAACGCCTCAAAAGCGAGTGCAAGATTACGAAAAGTTTCTGTATCGGGCTTCTCAAATGTGAACGCAGGAAAATCAGCAAAATCTAACCTGGGGAACTCACTTTTAAGCCTGTTTGGATACGTCAATGCAAATTGAATAGGTAAACGCATATCGGGCAGTCCAAGTTGCGCTTTGATGGAACCGTCTTCAAACTGAACCATCGAATGAATAATGGACTGCGGATGAACAACGACTTCAACCTGAGCGGGTTTCAAACCAAAAAGCCATTTTGCTTCAATGACTTCGAGCCCTTTGTTCATTAACGTTGCCGAATCGATAGTCACTTTATTTCCCATCGACCAGTTCGGGTGCTTTAAAGCCTGGGCACGGGTAACGGATTGCAGGTCATTTTTCTTCCTGCCCCTGAAGGGCCCGCCTGAAGCCGTCAGTATGATCTTTTCAATTTTGTTCTGAAATTCCCCTACAATGCATTGGAAAATAGCCGAGTGTTCTGAGTCTATCGGAAAAATATTGACACCTTTTTCCCTTGCCAGCGTTGTGATCAACTCACCAGCAACAACGAGAGTCTCCTTATTTGCAAGGGCAATGGTCTTCCCTGCTTCAATGGCGTTGATGGTGGGTTTCAATCCTGAATACCCAACCAACGCCGTGAGTACGAGATCAATCGTATCCATTTGCACAACCGAGGCCAACGCTTTATCTCCAGCATACACTTTAATTCCTAATGGATCAAGTGCCGCATGTACCACCTTGTAGTGATCATCATTGGAAATGACGACAACATTCGGCTTGAATTTCCTTGCCTGCTCAATAAGCAATGCTGTGTTGTTCTGCGCTGTGAGTACCTCTACTTCAAAAGAATCGGGGTGAGATGCAATAACCTCAAGTGCCTGAGTGCCGATAGAACCCGTGGAGCCAAGAATGGCAATGTGTTTTTTCTGAGCCATCCTACTTTTTTGACTTTAAAACTTGTAATAGTAAAGACCTCAATTCAGGAATATCTTTCTCAACAACGTTCCAAACGGTCTCGATGTCAACGGCAAAATATTCGTGAATTAGGCGGTTTCGCATTCCCGTTTTTGTCCATGGAACCAGCGGAAATTTGTCTTTAAGTTCATTGGGGATCTTTCCTGAAGCTTCTCCAATGATGGTAATATTTCTCATTACAGCATCGCTGATCATGAAGTTCCTTTCAAATTCAGTTTTATTAACCCCAGTTGTGTATTGTTCAATTCTGTGAATAGATTCCAAAATATGTTGAACCAGAAGAAATGGATCTTTCATTCAAAAATAATAGTGAGGTCCTTTTCTATATAAGGGCGAATGTTTGGATGAAGAGCCCTCTCGGTAATTAAATCAACTTTAATTCCTAAAGCTGCTGAGAGGCTTTGTTCTATACCAATGATATCAAGTAATGAAGGGCGCAATGAATAATCAGGAGACACAAGAATATCCAAATCACTATCCCTCCTATTTTCATTCCTCGCGTAAGATCCGAAAATCCCTATCCGAAAGGGATTGAGGGGCTTTAAGTGATTAATAATGGTCTGCCTTTGATCACTTGTTATCATAAAGCAAATTTAATCAATTCCTCTGCAATCTTTCGGTCGTTTGACAACCGGGGTACTTTGTTCTGTCCACCCAGTTTACCCAACGATTTCATATAGTCAATAAAACCACCCCTTCGTAAACGCGTAAGTTTTAGTGTGCTTAAAATAGCACCAGAAATTAAATCGTCATAGTAAACATTAAGGTCCCGCAGCTGATGATCGAGTTCCAATCGAAATGCTTCCATGTCTCGGGGTTCCTGTGAAAACTCCACCAGCCATTCGTGATGTGGCATTCCTTCGTTGGGAGCAACATTCGGCGCAACCGTAAATTCTATTAATTCAACTTCAGGAAACTTTTGCATGGTCTGCTTCATCGCCTTTTCAACTTCCTCACCGATCACGTGCTCACCAAAAGCGGAAATAAAATGTTTTATACGACCACTTACGACAAGCCGGTATGGATTTTTTGAAACAAACTTGACTGTATCTCCAATGGAATAACCCCATAAGCCCGAATTGCTGTTGATGATCACCGCGTAGTTCTTTCCCAGCTCCACATCTTCAATTCCCAGGCGTGTTGGCTTCTCATTAAAATACTCCTCCACAGGAATAAATTCAAAAAATATACCCGTGTTCAACAATAGCAACATTCCCTCATGTTGTTGTGAATCCTGATAGGCAATAAATCCTTCGGATGCCGGATAGGTTTCGATAGAATCAATTTTTTTTCCAATCGAATCAAAAAGCTTTGCCCGGTAAGGCTCAAAGTTCACTCCTCCATATACAAACACAGAAAAATTTGGAAACACATCCTTGATCTTTTTTCCTGTTCTCGCCTGAATACGATCAAAGTACATTTGCGCCCAGGGCGGTATGCCTGAAATCAGACACATATCGGATCCTAATGTCTCATCAACGATCTTCTCCAGTTTCGTTTCCCAGTCTTCAATACAATTCGTTTCGTAGCTGGGTTTCTGATTTGTTCGCAGAAAAGATGGAATAAGGTGATTGCTGATCCCTGATAACCTTCCTGTTTTTATTCCGGCAACTTCATCAAGCTTGGGGCTACCTGAAAGGAAAATTAAATTTCCATCGAGAAAATCGGCCTTGCCGGTTTCATGAACATAGCTGAGCGTTGCATCGCGTGCACTTTTAAAATGATGCGATGCTGATTCGCTGGATATAGGAATGTACTTGGTACCTGAAGTTGTCCCAGAGGTTTTGGCAAAATAGGCCGGCTTACCCTTCCATAAAATATCGGGCTTTCCTTCAATAACCTGATTGACGTACGGAATCAATGCTTCATAGTCGCGAATCGGTACATGCTTCTTAAAATCCTCGTAGGTTTTAACGGAAGCAAAATCGTGATCTTTTCCAAAAACGGTAGATGATGCTTCGCGCATCAACATCCGAAGTGTTTTTTGCTGATAATAACCTGGCTTACCAGACCATTCCATTGTGTCACGTGCGATGTATGCGGCAAAAGGCTTGGCCAGAAACGATCGAATACCCATAGTTAGGGCAAAGTTAGCCTTTGATTCTACAATGAAACAAACCGCAACTTTATTCGGAGATTATTTTTGAACAACGTGCTGTTATAGCCCAACCTACTCTTCGTAAAATTCGCTGAGCACACCAAAATAGCTGTGAATCCAGCCTTCCGTAATATCTTCAAATGCTTCGTCAGGAATGTTGGTATGCCGTACCTCAGCCGAAGTACCCAACTTATGCTCATGGAGAATGATCGTCACGATTGACTCTGTGTCTTGTCCCTCAAAATACCATTGCTGCACAATTTTTTTGTTCGGCTCAAAACTTAGATTTTTTCCCACAATCGATCCCTCCCATAGCGAAAACTCCGATCCCGGTTCCGTTGACATCTCAGCAGGATCACCCGTCCAGGCCTCTAACGTCAAGGGGTTTGTCAATGCCAGGTATACATCCTCGGGCTGAGCAGGAACGATAAAATACTTTTTGAAGTCCTTCATAATATAAAGGTAGCAGGAGTTTTAGAACTGGCTAAAAACCGTCAGGATCTGGTTTTTGATAATTTTGAAATTTTAGAATTGCGTGTTCGTTTCGGATGTACCTTTGCAACCCATCAACACGCATTACAAATGAACTTTCTTCGAAAACTTCATACTGCCTACGGCTTTGTTGTTTTCACGCTGCTTTTCATTTTACTGTTCCCTTTTTTTCTCATCCCTATTTTCTTCAAAAGTCAGTTTCAACTCACAGGAATTCTGAATCGCTGGTGGGCACGTTTTTTATTTCCGCTTGTTTTTTTGCCTTACGAGGTAGAGTGTAGGACAAAACTGGATCCCAGGAAACAGTATATTTTTTGTCCAAACCATGCCTCTTACCTGGATATTGCTGTCATGGGGTTCAATCCTATCAATACAATTTTCGTTGGCAAGAGTGAGGTAGAGAAAGTTCCGTTATTCGGATTTATGTATCGCAGGCTTCATATCACCGTTGACAGAAGTAAATTAAAAAGCAAGTTCAACAGTTTAAAGCGCTCGTTGAAAGCCATCGATGAGGGAAAAAGTCTGGTCATATTCCCTGAAGGAGGAATCATGACGAAGCACCCACCCCATATGACGGATTTTAAAGTGGGGGCATTTCGTGTAGCCATTGAAAAACAAATCCCTATCGTGCCGGTTACGATTCCTTATAATTGGATAATTTTGCCTGACAGGCCGATGATTTTGCATCGAAGAAAGATCAAATTGATCTTTCATGAGCCCATCGAGACGGAAGGCCTGCAGCCAAGTGACAGTGACTCGTTAAAAGAACAAGCTTACAAGATCATCGATACCGAATTGAAAAAACATGAAATGAGTTGGAACCCTCAATCCCCGAAAGGAGATTTTAGTTTAGCCAATTCCATGTAATGTAAATCAAGTGAACCAATGAAAATTGATAAGGAGACTCTAGCAAAAATCGCCCATCTGGCACGCCTCGAATTTAATGAGAAAGATGCCGACGCAATGATGCATGACATCACCAACATGCTTACGTTTGTCGAAAAACTCAACGAGGTAAATACCGAAGGGGTGACACCCCTTACCACCATGAGCCATGAAATCAATGCATTGCGGGAAGATGAAGTAAAGCCGCACTTAAAACATGAACTCGCGTTAAAAAATGCACCTAAAAAAGACGATGATTATTTCCGGGTTCCCAAAGTATTAGAATGAGAAGTTAATCGTTATCAGTGAGTCGCGAATTTGCGTCCAATTATTTTGAGCCATTCCCAACTTTCGATTTATACTACCATTACCTTATAACTCTTAACTGAAAAAGATGCAATTCTGGAAAAACTGGCCAACGGTTTACAAACGTATATTTTGGTTCATCGCAAGCCTCTTCATCCTCTCCATTCTTCTTCTTTGGTTTTTCTATTTTAGCTCGCCCGCACCTGCCCTCACCTGGAATTCCGTTCAGGAACAGGAGCTCCACGAAATACCTGCTTACACATTTCAACAGGGTCTTTTTGAACTTACAATTCACGGCGATAACTATCTCATCTTTGAACGATGGCTTGGGGGCAGCCTGGAAGTGCATGAAATTTTGAGTTATTGCTTTCTCGGATTACTGATGGTCTTCATGATCATCATGACCTCCATTGTGACAACCCTGCCGAGATTTTGGTCTTTGGCAGGTCTCGGATTGTTTATCCTTTTTATCGTCAGCTTTCGATTAGAGGTATTGACGATGTTCGGACTTTTTAATAAAACGTTTACCGCGATTGTTCTTGTTCTTTATATTCCTGTTGCCTACTACCTCAATGTATTCGCCTCAACGGTAAGTTTCATCCGACGCATTCTAATTTTCACTGGCATCACGTTGATTGTCGGTATCACCATTGCTTTGTTTGCTGAAGTGCCAAAGCCATTTCTCCATCTTGCTGCTACGGGAGTTTCTGCAGGCATCGTACTAACCTTCATTTTCATTCTCATGGTGGCGCCCGAAATCATCGCCTTCTTTGTTTTCATTGTAAGTACAGGGCCCAAGCAAACAAAAAGTCTTAACCACTTTCTCATCATCAGCGTGGTCTACCTGGTGAACCTGGTTTTATTTTTTTTGAGCCGGGCCGATATTGTGAGTTGGAATTTCCTTTATATCAATCTATTCCTCCTGCTCACCATTTCCGGAATCATCGGCATTTGGAGCTTTCGTGATCGCAGACCACAATACGAAAACATGATCGAAGCTGATCCTTTTGGCGTATTCTTTATTTTGAGCCTGGGCAGTGTAAGCTTTGGAACGATCGCCTATTTTATTTCCCAGGCCAATGATCCGGTGATCGAATCATTTAACGTGATCATTCTTTATAGTCATATTGGGTACGGACTTATTTTCGTCATCTACACCTTATCGAATTTCATCAGTTTGCTGGGTAATAATCTTCCTACATACAGAGTTTTATACAAGCCTACGAACATGCCGTACTTCACAGCCCGGTTCGCCGGATTGATCGCCACACTTGCTTTTGTTTTCACGAACACGTGGCAAGTGCCGGTATACAACGCCATGGGAGGATATTATAATGCAGTGGGAGATCTCTATGTAACCATAAAAAATTACAACCTCGCTGAAGCGTTTTATGATAAAGCAGGTGAATACGGATTTCTGAATCATCACTCTAATTATGCTATTGCCGGAATAGAAGGAGGAAGAAATAACAGTATTAAAGAAAGAGTTTTTTATAAGAGAGCCAGCGAAGTGCGCCCCACGGAAATGTCTTTTCTGAATTATAGCCAGACCTACCAGCGCGAACAAAATTGGTTAGAGGCACTTTTGTCATTGAATGAGGCTGCGAAGGTTTTTCCGGAAAGCGGAACAATAAAAAACACAAAAGGACTTGTCTATGCAAAACTTCACCTGACCGATTCTGCACTGATGATGTTCAATGAGGCAAGATCATATACCTCCATAAAAAATTCTGCGGAACTGAACCTGATTGCCCTGGCCGCTAAAGAAAACTTAACAACTCAGGCAGATTCCCTGTATGATCTCATTGGTTCTTCATCTCCAGGTGTAGAAGCCAATGCTCTTGCATTTGCAAATCAGCAGGGGAGAAAACTTGACATGTCGGCCAAAATAATCAAAGACACTGTAGTAAATCTTTTTTCGGCCACGCTGTGGAACAATTATATACTCAATCACCTGGATCAGGTTGATACAACATTTGTCAATCGCGTCATCGAGATCGCCAAAAAACCTACCAATGACGACTACAGTGAGGCATTGCTTTTTTCCTCAGCCCTTGCGCTCTATCGCGATGGACAGATCAATCGTGCCTTTGATCTTATTCGACACGTCATTATATACAGTTCAAACCAGGGAAAATACAATAATATTCTGGCGCTGTGGTCTCTTGAACAAGGATCTGCTGAAACTGCTGTGGAATACCTTAAATATGCCCTCAATCAAAATTTTGAATCTGCCTTACTTACAATCGCCATTGCTCAGTCGGAGAACCGTAACATCGCTCCTGCCATTGTAGCTTGGGATAGCGTGAGACGTCATGGTGATTCCACAAGCAGGCCCATGGCCGAGAGCATGATTCGCGTGCTTGGCCTTCCGTCAATTATGCTCACCAAACTTACCGAAGAAGAAAAATACGCCTACTGTCGCTACCGATTGTCACCTGCCGATACGAACGAATTAAAAGTTGTCCTTCATTCTATGAAGAATGAAGATCTGAAGGCGAAAGCTATTTTCGATGCGAGTCAGAAACTTTATCGTTTGGACGAAACTGATGCTGCCATTAGAATCTTTCAAGGTTTAATAGGCTTAAAACTTAGCGACAAAAAAATGTATGAGGATATTCAGCACCTGAAGTTACTCATGCTGGCAAAGAAAAATGATATGCGAACACTTGCTACGCAAATCAATACGGGCATTGAATTCAACGCTCAACGCAAAAATGAAAAGATCTATTTCACGGCACTTTTGGATATGTTGTCTGGAGATACCATCAATGCAAAAAAGAACTTTCAATGGCTTCAGTCAGCCAATTTCTACTTTGATGATGCAATCGTAGCCTCAGCCTGGTATTTCAAAACCAATGGAGGAAACGACAACCTAAAAGCTTACAATATTCTCGTAGAAGCGATCCTGAACAATCCTCAATCCGTAAAAATTCTAAAAGCATATAGTCTGGAAGCAGCACGCATGGGATTTCATGAGTATGCAAAAAGCGGATTAGAACGACTTAGTCACCTGATTCCGGCCCAGGCATTCAGAAAATTCATGCTGGAAAATCAGCAAACGTTTTCTACCCTGTCATTTTAAGCCTATAAGCCTAAAAAACTCCTGAATAAAACTCAGGAATCGTTAGCTTTGTCGCCTGATAAATAAAGCAACGTGAAGAAAGTTCCTCTCAATGACCTCCACGAAAAACTCGGAGCGAAAATAGTACCCTTTGCCGGCTACGATATGCCGGTTCGTTACTCATCCGATATCGAGGAACACATGACCGTGCGAAATGACGTAGGTGTATTTGACGTTTCGCACATGGGCGAATTCACGATAAAAGGTGAAAAGGCTCTTGACCTGATTCAGCAAGTAACAAGTAACGATGCCTCTAAACTTGTCAATGGTCAGGCTCAGTACTCCTGCCTGCCCAATGATACAGGCGGAATCGTAGATGATATTCTTGTCTATAAAATAAAAGACAATGATTACCTGCTGGTGGTGAATGCTTCCAACATTGAAAAAGACTGGAATTGGATTTCAAAGCATAATACCCAAGGCGCTGAATTAAAAAATATTTCTGATGAACTTTGTCTGTTTGCCGTGCAGGGGCCAAAAGCTGTTGCCGTTTTGCAAAAACTTACAAAGGCTGATCTCTCGTCTATTAAATACTATCATTTTGCCGTTGGTGAGTTTGCTGGCGTTGCCGATGTGATCATGAGTAATACCGGATATACAGGTGCTGGAGGATTTGAGATTTACGTAAAGAATGCACACGCTGAAAAAGTCTGGAATGCAATTTTTGATGCAGGCAAAGGCGAGGGGATTAAACCCATTGGGTTGGGTGCTCGCGATACCCTTCGTTTGGAAATGGGATTTTGTTTATACGGCAACGACATTGACGACACAACTTCTCCACTGGAAGCCGGGTTGGGTTGGATTACAAAGTTTACCAAAGCGTTCACCAATTCTGAATCCCTCAAAAAGCAAAAAGAGGATGGCGTAAAACGCAAACTTGTTGGATTCAAAATGGTAGATCGTGGGATACCTCGCCATGATTATGAAATAAAAGATGCCTTTGGAAAACCAATCGGAAAAGTGACCTCCGGCTCCATGTCGCCTTTATTGGGAATAGGAATTGGCTTGGGGTATGTCACACTGGAACATGCTAATCCTGATTCAGAAATTTTTATCGACGTGCGCGGTCGCAATCTGAAAGCGCAGGTAAGTAAATTGCCTCTTATCTAGCTTATGAAGACCATCGATGTTTGTTTGAGTCCCGACCTCATGCATTTGTATGATGTGAGCAATCGTACGGTTGTCGTGGTTGATATCTTGCGGGCCACGTCCTGCATGGTCACGGCATTTGCACACGGTGTTGAAAGCATTACTCCATATGCAGCTCTTGATGCTTGCCGAATCATGAATAAAAATGGATTTATCACGTGCGGAGAACGCGATGGGAAAAAAGTAGACGGGTTTGACAAAGGGAATTCTCCATTTGAATACATGGGTGACTCCGTGCGCGGAAAAAAAATCGCCTTTACTACGACCAATGGAACACAGGCCATTGAGAAATCGAAAGATGCTAAAAAAGTTTTGATCGGTTCTTTTCTCAATCTTTCATCAATTGTGAAGTATCTGTTATTCGGTGAGAATTCGGTTTTGATTGTGTGTGCCGGTTGGAAAGGAAAGGTAAATCTTGAAGACACACTGTTCGCGGGAGCTGTTGTGGAAAAATTAAAAAATCACATTGAACCTGATTGCGATGCCCCCCTGGCAGCTCAACACCTCTACAACCAGGCAAAGCACAATATGGTGGAGTTCCTTAGCACATCATCACACGTGAAAAGACTGAACAGACTGAATATTCACAAAGACATTGAATTCTGTTTAACCTGTGATCAGTACAACGTAGTTCCAAAACTCACACAGGGAATCTTAAAGCTAGTCTAAGTCCCATTTCTATTCCTATACATAGGTAAAGTTACAATTTGAAATTCCCCTTAGTTATAATATATTTACTTGAATGGAGAAATTCATAGAATTAATTGCAATTCTAATTCTTACTATTATTGGATTTGTTCTTCCAATAGTGAGTCTCTTATTATCAATTTTTAACGAAGGAGTTCAAAAGCTTTCTGTTCAATATTCTATTGAAAAAGAAAAAAGTGAGGAGAACATTAAAAATCAATTACAAAAAATTAATAAACTCGATAATGATAACATTACGGGCATAAAATCAAATTTAAAGGAGCTCGAAAAAATAAAAAAAACCGCCCAGAACAAACTAGATTTTTTAAATCCACGAAAACAGATTATAAAATTATCTGTCCCGCTATTCATGTCTTTTTTGCTTGTAAGTCTCTTTTTTGTTTTTAATACAATAGATTTCAAGATTAATTGGTTGCCAAATGTCGGTATTCGACTTATTTTTCCATTTTTTGGGATTATCTCATTTGCTTATTCATTGGGAATTCTTTGGAAACTACTAGGAATTATTACTGAAGTAATAGGTTACGTTAATTCATCTAAAAAGGAAACGGAGACGAAAGTCATTGAACTTCTGTCCCTTTTGGTTGAGAAAACAACTTCACAGTCAGATCTATATTTAAAGAAAGTCTATTTAAATATTGATTCTCACGAGATAAAGGACGATAGCTTTTCGCTTGAACTTCATTCAGATGAGAAATCTAAACTTAAAATTAAATTGGATAACCAAGAGTTAAGGATGGCGAAAGACGTAGAATTCGGCCTTGTCATTCCAACCGAATTTCTAATTGAAAAGGATACAAAATTCTCCATATACAATGATTCTGAAAGTCAAGTAATAAGATTTAATACCACTGCTGTACATGGAAGGACTATGCTTAATGCTGGTGACCTTTCATTGACACCCTTAAAAAAAGGATCCTTTTTCATCAGGACATTTATTAAGGCTGAAAATATTGAAACAGTTTATAAAAAAATTGCCGTAAAGATATTGTAACACTATTTAGTATTGCTATTGATCTTCTCATTCGCTTTGTGACGATCTTTATCCCGAAGTGTCTTCTTCTCAATATTTTTTTTGAAAGCGTCAGTTAAATCAATCCCGGTTTGATTGGCCAGACAAATCAATACCCACAATACATCGGCCATCTCATCGCCAAGGTCTTTGCCTCTGTCTGATTCTTTCTCCGATTGTTCTCCATACCTGCGTGCCATGATGCGCGCTACCTCACCCACTTCTTCCGTAAGAATCGCCATGTTTGTCATCTCGTTAAAATAACGAACTCCGTGTTTTTTGATCCACTGATCAACCTGTTGTTGTGCTTCCTGTAATGTCATGCTATCTTTTAATTGAATTCTGCCCACTGCCAACTTTTTCCAGTTCATCAAAATCGATATCCATCACCTCATACTTCTGGTATCCTACAAAATCAAAATGCCACCATTCGGACCCATTTACTTTAAATCCATTTCGCTCCATAATAGCAATTAACATGGTACGGTTCTTTTTAATTTCAGGATCTCTTACAACCGAGGTTGGCCAGGCTTCTTTTTTAAATGAATCATACTCTGTAGGCATCTTCAATTCTTCTCCTGTTTTCAAATTGATGATGGTCATATCCAATGCACAGCCACGATTATGACGAGATCCCCGATAGGGAGAAGCCACATACGTGGTGTCATGGTATAGTTCATAAAATTTCACAGTGGCCTTATAGGGCCGGTAGGCATCAAAGATTTTTACGCCCAAACCCTGCTTATTCAATTCAGCCTGTACTCGTTTCAATGATTCAGCAACGGGTTTACGTGCGTAAGCCCTTGCCAGATTGTATATTTTTTCACCCGTAAAATTATTTGTCGTTGCATAGCGAATATCCAAAACAAGGTTGGGAATAAATTCCTTTAAGTTAACCAATGCTTTATCCGGGTTCAAGTTGATGCTGGCTTCATACTCTTTGAGGAATGTTGCCTTGAGTCCATATTTGTTTTGTCCGGATACGATGCAGGTCAACATACTAAAAATGACAATCATCGCGTTTTTCATATCAGGAAATTTAAACCCAAGTTATAATAATTATCTTGTGAGAATGAAAAATACTCCTTTCCAGGTTATCAGTTCAGTGAGTTTCCGGCGTTTCGCAGCCATCGTAATTTACATTGGAATTTTGGTAGGCTCATCGATTCCCGGACATAAAATTCCTACTGTTTTTCAGTTTACCCCTGACAAGCTTATTCATTGTCTCGAATATTTTGTTTTCGGATTTTTGGTCATCCGATGGGTAGTGGTTGAATTCAAAACAAGTTTTTTCTTCCAGGTTCTTATCACGCTTGCATTAGGTGCCCTGGCCGCTATGGCCGATGAACTTTATCAACATCTTACACCAGGTCGTACTCCCGATGTATGGGATTGGTGTTTGGATGTAGTAGGGATAGCCCTGAGCATCCTGATGTTCCGGCTATTCCAAAATAAAGTAGGATAGTCTTCAGAGAAACTAGCACACCCTGCGTTTTCGTATTGTGATGTTTTTCTACCAAGCTTAAAACTTTGAAAATAAAAATTCTGATTATTTGATCTTCAAATAAACTAGAATTTCTTTCTTTCCGTCATACCTTGAAACCCTATTTCAATGCTATGCCCAAATCCAAAGTAACCATTGGCTACGTTTTTAAGACCATCATCTGGCCGCGCAAAAACCTTCTTTTTGTTGGACTTATTCTTATCGTCATCAGCCGTGTGGCGGGACTGGTGCCGCCCTGGGCTACAAAACCCTTCATTGATGACATCCTGGTAAAAGGAGATCTTGAAAAACTTCCTATGCTATTGATTGGTGTTACTGCCGCCATATTGATTCAGGCAGTGACCTCCTTCCTGCTTACAAAGATACTGAGTGTTGAAGCCCAGCACCTGATCTCCGTACTCCGGTCCAAAGTGCAACGGCATTTGTTAAAACTTCCTACGCGTTTTTTCGACAATCAAAAATCAGGTGCACTGGTATCACGTGTCATGAACGATGTAGAAGGCGTGAGAAATCTGGTAGGAACCGGGCTGGTGCAACTTGTTGGTGGCATTCTTACAGCAATTATTTCCATCGTATTCCTGATCCGCATCAACCCACTGATGACATTATTTATTATCCTGCCAATGTCAATCTTCGGAATCATTACGATGAAAGCTTTTTCATATATCCGCCCCGTTTTTCGCGAACGCGGAAAAATTAATGCCGAAGTAACAGGCCGACTTACTGAAACGCTGAACGGTGTCCGTGTAATCAAAGGATTCAACGCGGAAGAACAGGAAATAAAAATATTTGAAAAAGGGGTTGATAAGCTTTTTCAAAATGTGAAAAAGAGTCTTACCTCCACAAGTTTTGTAACCAGCTCAGGTACTTTTTTAGTCGGGCTTGCCAGCGTTGGCATTATGGGACTGAGCGGATACTTCAATCTAACGGCAGGCGATTTTCTTCAATTCACCATGTTCATGGTGTTTATGATTGCACCCATCGTTCAAATGAGCAACATAGGAAGCCAGCTTACCGAAGCCTTTGCGGGATTGGATCGAACAGAAGAACTTTTGAATATTCAACCCGAAGACGACGGAACGGTACGCACCACCCAAATCGGAGAGATCAATGGAAATATTGCCTATAACAATGTTTCGTTTGAATATGAAGAAGGCAAGCCGGTATTGAAAAACATTAGCTTCCTGGCTCCTTCTGGGTCGGTTACGGCACTAGTGGGCACATCGGGTTCAGGTAAAACAACCATTGCCGGTCTTGCTGCATCATATTTGAATCCAACACAAGGAACCATCACGGTGGATGGAATTGATCTGGCTACCGTATCGCTCAGCAGTTACCGAAGTCAACTGGGCGTAGTCTTGCAGGACGATTTTCTTTTTGAAGGAACCATCAGGGAAAATATTTTATTTCCCAGACCTAATTCTTCCGAGGAACAAGTATTGCGTGCTGTAAAGGCGGCACACGTGGATGAATTTACCGATCGCTTTGAAAAAGGGTTGGATACGTTAATCGGAGAACGTGGTGTAAAATTATCCGGTGGTCAACGACAACGCATCGCCATTGCACGTGCCATTCTTGCTGATCCACGTGTTTTAATTCTTGACGAGGCCACCTCCAATCTCGATACAGAATCAGAAGCTTTTATCCAGGAAAGTTTACGCAGCCTGATGAAAGGAAGGACGACGTTTGTGATTGCGCATAGACTCAGCACGATTCGCCAGGCAAACCAGATTCTTGTTGTTGAGCAAGGTGAAATTGTGGAACGTGGAAAACACGAGGAGTTAATCGAAAAGAAAGGAAGGTATTTTGAACTTTATACCTACCAGGCAAGAATCTAATCAAACTTAATCGCTTTGATCGGATTGATTCGGGATACGACTGCTGTGGGTAACAAGAGCACAAGCGTCACGATCGTCAGCACCGCAACATTCAATAAAATAACAACCTCCCAATTCCAGGCAATGGGCGCGTAGCTCATGTAGTAATCTTTGGGATTAAGGGTAACCAGTTTAAATTTATACTGAAGGAAACAAATTCCGAGTCCCAGAACATTACCATAGAATAGTCCTTTCATTACAAGGTTGATACCGTTAAAAACAAAAATCGATCGTATCAGTTGATTCGTGGCACCCATAGCTTTTAAAACACCAATCATCTGCGTGCGCTCCATAACAAGAATCAATACAACGGAAATCATGTTCACACTTATTACGGTGAGAATAATTCCCAGTAAGATATTCACCTGTCGGCCAATCACCCCCAACCACTCAAACATCGGCATGTATTTGTCGCTTACTTTTTCAATATAAAGGTCATAGTCGATACTGTCGCCAATGGCCAGTTGTGCCTCTTCTGCTTTATCTGCATCCTTAATAAAAACTTCAAGACCACCTGCAACGCTGTCGGCCGATCCATTCAGTCGCTGTAACATGCGTATGTCAGCAAGGATGATTTGTTTATCAAAATATTCGGAGAGGTTAGTCTCGTATATGCCGGTTATCTTTAATCGCCTGAAACGAGGTGGGTTTTGAAAGAAATGAATGGTGATGTTATCGCCAACTGCCGCATTGATCTTATTGGAAATATGTTTACTGATAACGACCTCATTCGCATATCCTGAATCCAGAAAGTGAATGAATTTACCTTCCACGATATTTTTTTCAAATTGCTTTTGGTTAAAACTCTTTCCAACGCCTTTAACTACAACGCCGAGTACTTCATCTTCTGTTTTGATCAGCCCTGGCTTGTGACTGAATTCCTGAATATGATCGATAAAGCCAAATTCCTCATGGTGCTTATAAAACTTGGTGTTGTACATGAAAGGCTGCTCCTCGGTGGAGTTATTCATTGTAAATTTCGTGATGATCAGGTGAGAGCTGAAGCTATATATCTTGTCTTTGATCGTGTCGCGAAAACCATTCATAATCAAAAAAGCAACAATGGCTGCTCCCAGGCCCACCGCAATACTGACAATGGCAATCGTGTGTATTGCCGATGAAAAACCTTCTTTCTGTTCGCGGGTTATTCTTTTTGATATGAAATACGAGAGGTTCAGGATTATGGCTTAATTTTAGATGTGAATTCTTAATTGAAAGGCAAAATAAGCAAAATGATCAGGTTTCTCTCATTACTATTTTTTGTTGTTGGGTGTGCCACCGCCCCTGCACAGCAAAATAAATCACGTATCATCACGGGTGCCGAACAATTATCTTCACTTCTACCAGCAATAAAAGGCAAGCACATCGCCCTGGTGGTTAACCATACTTCATTTATCGGAAAAACACACCTGGCCGACAGCTTAAAAAGTCTGGGAATAAATATCATCCGAATTTTCGGTCCTGAACATGGCTTTCGCGGAAACGCTGCTGACGGCGAACTGGTCAATGACAGTATCGATGTGAAAACAGGAATACCAATCGTATCGCTCTATGGAAAAAATAAAAAGCCTACGCAAAAACAATTGTCGGATGTTGATATCGTCATTTTTGACATTCAGGACGTGGGCACTCGATTTTATACGTACATCGGAACAATGCACTACGTGATGGAGACCTGTGCCGAGATGAAGAAAAAGATGATCATTCTTGACCGGCCCAATCCAAACGCATTTGTTGACGGCCCCATGAATGAAAAACCGCTACAGTCTTTTGTAGCGATGCACGCCATTCCCATTGCCCATGGCATGACCGTGGGAGAACTCGCGCAAATGATCAACGATGAAGGCTGGCTAACCAACAAATTAAAATGCGACATTCAAATCATCAAAATAAAAAACTGGAAGCACGATGATGAATATTTATTGCCCATAGGGCCATCGCCCAATTTACCCAACAATCAGGCAATTAAATTGTACCCATCACTTTGCCTGTTTGAAGGAACAGTGATCAGTCTGGGTAGAGGGACTCCTTTTCCTTTCCAGGTGCTGGGAAATTCTGAATTAAAAAATATGACTTTTCAATTTACTCCGGTTACGATTAAGGGAGTCGCCGTCAATCCTCCACAGGAAAATAAATTGTGCTATGGCATCGACTTGCGAAAAGCTACTGTAGAAAGAAAAATAGATTTAAAATATTTGTTCCAGATGTATAACGCCTATCCGGACAAGGAAAAATTCTTCATACCGTATTTTGATATTCTCGCTGGTACGCCAAAGCTAAAGCAGCAAATCAAAGACGGCCTCACCGAAGAGCAAATTCGGGCAAGCTGGAAACCCGATCTCGATGCGTTCAAAAAGAAGCGAGAATTGTATTTGCTATATCAATAACATCAACGAATAGTATCAGATCACTAGTTTCGGATGCCTGTAATTTTGAACTTGAAATCTGAAATTTAAAATCTCCATGACCAAGGCCGAAAAAGTAAGCGATATTCTCAAGATACTGGAGAAACTTTATCCTGACCCACCGATTCCCCTCGATCACAAAGATGCCTACACGCTACTCATCTCGGTTTTACTTTCAGCACAATGTACCGATGTACGTGTGAACAAAACCACACCTTCGCTGTTCAAGCTTGCCGATAATCCGTATGACATGATGAAAATTCCAGTGGAAGAAATCCGGGAGATCATCAAGCCCTGCGGACTTTCACCTATGAAATCGAAGGGCATTGCTGGATTATCAAGAATACTGGTAGAAAAATATAAGGGAGAGGTTCCCAATACATTCGAGGCCCTGGAGTCGCTACCGGCTGTTGGTCACAAAACTGCTTCGGTGGTAATGACGCAATGGTTTGGGATTCCTGCCTTCCCGGTCGACACACACATCCATCGCCTTGCTTACCGCTGGGGGCTTTCCAATGGAAAAAGTGTTGATCAAACCGAAAAAGATCTGAAGCGACTCATCCCGGAAAAGAAATGGAACAAGGCGCATCTTCAGATCATTTATTTCGGACGTGAATATTGTATGGCGCGTGGCCACGACTGGAAAGCATGCCCGATTTGCAAAAAGTATATGCGCAAAGAATTGCGTGACTAGTTATTTATCTCACAAACTCTCTCCAACGCTCGTATTATCTTCGACAGGCACATCGAGTAACTTCGCTATTTTATTCAACGCATTAATTAAATCCTCCTTCTTTCGTTTCGAAAGAAGTTTAATTTTAGTACCGTCATTAAATTTCAGAAATCCATTGAACTGCATATTTTCAAAGATTGAAGAATTGTTGGTATAAGCAGTGTGTACTTGTTGCTTCGTTTTTGAAGTACCTACAAATATTTTTTCGATGCCGGAGTATTTTACTTTGGCCCCGCTTTTTAAAAAGAAAAAGGAATTGTATTCCCGATAGTTTTTTTCCGTCGGATCAATGACAATGCCTTCAGCAGCTGAAAGTATAAAACCACCGACGAGCAGTAAAGCAAAAGAAAGAAACGGTCGGTCGACGAGCTGAGATAATCCCGCAATCAACACAAGTACAGCAAGGAAACGAAACGTCCACGGAAACAAACTGCCGTATCGGATATCAATTTTTTTTGATGTTACCATAACTAAAAATTTGGTATTAACAACCCATGTTGGTCAATCAGGAAATTGATTTTTTATACAAACTGAAAAATAGAAACGGAAGAAACCCAAAAACAAAAAGTCCTGTACCCGAAATCAGCAAAAGATCAGCCCCTCGCAGGTGAAGCAATTTAAAAATTATCGCAGTGGCGACTATGAATGCGCTAAGAATTCCTATACTCAGTCGTAGTTTTTCACTCAATGCCCGCTGAATATTGACTTTGAAATAATCAATGGCATAAAGTGGTATAAAAATAAGCGTAAACCCGAGAAATCCGGCAATGGATAGCTCCCTGGTTCCCGGCCATTTCATCATAACAAACAACAATGATAGGACAAATGTCATTGCAGAAAGCAATCCAATAAAATACATTACTCTTTTCATACGAATTATTTTAGTTGAGTTTAACAAGAACAAAGTTTGAAGTTGAATGTCTTCTAATCCTTCTGGAGCCAATTCATGAATTGCTTTCTCCAAAACAAATTCAAATTTTCCTCCCTTTTCCATATTGATTTCTACTACACAACACAGATGATCCAACAGATCATCGCGTAGCGTGTCGATGCTAATATTGCTTTTATCGAGCACACGTTTAATATGCTCAACTTGTTCAATGGCCAGCTTCATATGTCTTGAATTCTGGAAAAACAATCCGGTTAAGCGTGGCAATAAAATCTTTTAGCTCCGCTACATAGGCTGTCTTTTCCGCCTGTCCATGTTTTGTGATGTAGTAATATTTACGAGTGCGCCCTCCCACCTCCTCTTCTTTGAAAGAAAGGAGTCCGTCATTAGTCATTTTTTGAAGAGCAGGATATAACGATCCGTCCTTCAGGAGAATCTTACCTGCCGACAATTCTTTCACCTTCATAGATATCTCATACCCATACATGCGCTCTTGCTCTGATAATAATTTTAAAATAATGGCCGAAATCGTGCCTTTAAGCAGTTCTTTTGAATACATAGAACAAATATACATCATAGTCCGATATATCAAATAACGAGGGCCGATATTTTTTCAAATTCATCCATATTTGCATCTTTTATAAGATGAACGATCTCCGAATCATATTCATGGGCACGCCCGAATTTGCAGTACCCAGTCTGGAAATCCTCGTGGAAAATAAATTCTCGGTGGTAGCGGTCATTACCGCTCCGGATAAACCTCAAGGCCGCGGACAAAAACTTACTTACTCGCCGATTAAAGAATGTGCTTTAAAACATAACATTCCTGTTCTTCAGCCACCGAATCTAAAATCAGACGCGTTTATCGATGAGTTAAAAGGTTACAAGGCCAACTTGCAGATCGTGGTCGCTTTTAGAATGTTGCCTGAAGTCGTATGGGCTATGCCCAACCTGGGGACATTCAATTTGCACGCCTCACTTTTACCTCAATATCGAGGCGCTGCTCCTATCAACTGGGCCATCATCAATGGCGAAAAAGAAACTGGCGCTACCACTTTTTTCCTCAAACACGAAATTGATACAGGCAGTATTATTTTTCAGGAGAGAGAACCCATTTCAGATAACGATGATGTGGGATCGCTCTATGAACGATTAATGCACAGGGGAGCAAAGCTGGTTCTCAAAACCGTTCAGGCCATAGAAAAAGGAGATTATCCATCCACGCCACAAGTTGTACAGGGAGAAACTAAACACGCACCCAAAATTTTTAAAGAGACTTGCCAGATCAACTGGGATCAACCTTCAGCATCCATTAGAAACTTTGTCAGAGGCCTAAGTCCATATCCCTCTGCATGGACAATCCTACATGATAAGACATTCAAAGTTTATCGCTGTACCGTAGTGAACACAAACAGCAACGCAGCACCCGGTGAGATTCAAACCGATAATAAAACTTACCTTCATCTAAAAAGTAAAGACGGGTGGATTGCCATCGATGAGTTGCAACCGGAAGGAAAGAAAAGAATGACAGTTGCCGATTTCTTTAGAGGAAACAGAATAGATAAAAGTTAATAGTTAAAAGTTAATAGTCAGAGCTGTACACTATTAACTTTTAACTATTAACTGATAACTGATAACTATGATAATATCACTGATCGCCGCATTAACAGAAAACCATGTCATTGGAAAAAACAACGATCTGCCCTGGCATTTGCCGGATGACATGAAGTACTTCATGCAAACCACCAAAGGTCATGTCGTGATCATGGGCAGGAAAAATTACGAATCATTACCTCCCAAATACAGACCTCTGGCAGATCGAACCAACATCATAGTAACCCGGCAAACAACATACCATGCCCCGGATTGCATCATCGTCAACTCTCTGGAGGAAGGCATCAGGCTGGCGAAAGGCGCAAACGAAAAAGAACTTTTCATCATTGGGGGAGCGGAAATATTCGAACTTTCGATGTCTCTCGCTGACCGGCTTTATCTTACCGAGATAAAAACAGAAATTCAAGGCGATACATTCTTTCCAAAATTTGACAAATCAAAATGGAAAGAAGTTTCCAGAAGACCGCATCCAAACGATGATCGTCATCAATTTGCTTTTGATTTCGTTATTTACGAAAAGAACAATTGATGCCTTTTTGTAATTTGCGCTTGTTGAAAATTTTAACCTCGGTTCATGTATAAATTATCAGGTAAAGTAGTTTGGTTGACAGGTGCTTCCAGCGGAATTGGAGAAGCTGTGGCATACGAACTTGCAAAGAAAGGTGCTTACCTAATCCTTTCCGCCCGCAGAATGGAAGAACTTGAACGTGTCAAGGGAAACTGTATTGCCACTGCACAACAACACATTAAAATATTACCGGTTGATCTTGCCCAACCCTCTACATTACAACTCAGTACCGAAGCCGCCATTCAGTTGTTCGGTCATATCGATATTCTGATCAACAATGGCGGCATCAGCCAACGAAGTCTGGCAAAAGATACTGTCCTCGATGTTGACCGCAAGATCATGGAAGTTGATTATTTCGGATCGATTGCATTGACTAAGTATCTACTCCCGCATTTCATGAAGCGTAAAGGTGGACATTACGTTACCGTCACCAGCGTGGCCGGGGTTATTGGCGTTCCTTCGCGCACGGGTTACTCAGCAGCGAAACATGCCCTTCACGGCTTTTTTGATTCTTTACGCGCTGAATTGTGGCAGGAAAATATTTTTGTCACCCTGGTGGTCCCGGGATGGGTAAGCACCAACCTTTCATTACATGCTGTAGTCGGCGATGGTTCGAAACACAATCAGGTAGATCCAGCAAATGCCGGTGGCCTTTCTGCAGAAGAATTTGCAAAGCAAATGGTGGTGGCCGTTCAGAATCGAAAAGAAGAAATTTACATTGGTAAAATAAAAGAAAGGACAGGAATTCTTTTGAAGCGGTTCTTTCCTGGCATTCTCTCCAGGGTTATTCGAAAAGTTCGCTAGTATTTATTTCTGACTGCCAAAAACTTTCTTAAGCAACTCTGACGTCCTCGCTAACGGATTTTCGCGAATATTCTTTTCCTCCTTCGCGATCATAATGAACAACCCCTTCATCGCCATGTCAGTAGCATATTCATTCAAATCAGGATTTACTTTTTCGACCAGTGGAATTTTATTATAGGTCGTAACAAGGTCACTATAGTACTTCGTGGCATTCACTTTATTAAGTGAATTTTGAATGACAGGCTTAAATTTTTCCTTGAGCTGACTCGATGTTGTCCTTTGCAAATATTGAGTAGCCGCATCTTCCTGACCTTTTAAAATAGACCATGCATCCTGTATGGTCATCGATTTTACGGCCGTTATAAAAATAGGTTTTGCTTCCTTCGCTGCGTCTTCGGCTCCACGATTTAATGTTTCCACAAATCGATCTACCTGACTTCCCAGACCCATCTGACGCAAACGCGTTTCTACTTTTTGAACGTCCGGAGGAAAAGGGATCTTAATCTCAGGATTTTTAAAATATCCGTCCAGCTGAGAAACCAGGTCAGTACCCGTGGTCGTGCCTTTGATCAGTGCCTCCTTCAAGCCTGCCGCTACCTCTTCCGTAGACAAACTCGTTCCTCCAATCGCCTTCTTTGCTTTATTTAACATCTTATCAAACTGAGCGTTGGCGCACGATTGTGAAAGAGCAATCAGCACCATAAGCGCGACAACTTTATTTATCTTATCTATCATATTTTCAATGAGTTGAGTAGTTAACGATTTTATCTGTTCTTATTTATAAGCAATACTTATTCCAATCCGCAAACCAGATAAAATTCTGTTTAAGACTCTGAAATTACCATTTTATCGGATATTTGACGACTGAACTTCGTACATGAAAAAAATCCTTGCAGAACTTCTCACCATCGGTGATGAAATCCTTTACGGCCAAATTGTAGATACAAACTCCCAGTGGATGAGCGTTGCCCTAAATGCAATCGGCGTAAAGGTGATTCGCAAAACCACAGTGGGAGATCAGGAAGATGAAATCCTTACAGCATTTGCAGAAGCAGAAAAAAGGGCTGACATCATTTTGATTACCGGCGGGCTCGGACCAACGAGTGACGATCTCACAAAACCGTTGTTGGCCAGGTACTTTAATTGTGAAATGAAAATTCACGCTGACGCATTGGAGGATGTGACTGCTTTCTTCAAAAGTCGCGGCCGTGAACTAACTGAAATAAATCGCCAGCAGGCATCTCTCCCCGTATGTTGTGAAAAAATAACGAATGCCATGGGCACCGCGCCAGGAATGTGGTTTGAACACCATGGAAAAGTATTCATGTCCATGCCGGGTGTGCCTCATGAAATGAAGCGCATGATGACCGATAGCGTCATTCCAAAACTCAAACAAAAATTTAAGACTCCTGTGATTTATCATAAGGTGATTCGCACCATCGGCATCGGAGAATCATTTCTTTCAGATAAAATTTCAGATTGGGAGAAGGCTTTGCCCGACCATATGAAACTTGCATATCTTCCCAGCCTGGGTGAAGTTAAACTCCGACTTACAGGTTTTGGAGATTCACTTGAATCGCTTGAACACGAGGCAACCCACCAAGTCGAAAAATTAAAAGATAAGATCGATCCGTTTATTTTTGGTTACGGAGAAGATCCCATCGAGGTCGTTATTGGAAACACGTTGCGAGAAAAAAAACTCACATTGTCCATTGCAGAAAGCTGCACGGGAGGCTATCTCTCACACTTGATTACCAGCGTGCCCGGAAGTTCAGAGTATTTTTTGGGGAGCATGATCCCCTATTCTTACGAAATCAAAATGAGACAACTTGGAGTAAAACCCGAAACGCTCGAAAAGTATGGGGCCGTGAGTGAGCCAACCATCAATGAAATGGCGAATGTGGTGCGGGCAAGATTCAACACCGACATCGGCGTAGCCACCAGTGGTATTGCTGGTCCAGGTGGTGCCACGCCTGACAAACCTGTTGGAACGGTTTGGATCGGGTACTCCGATAAACATCATACCGTCACAAAAAAACTTCAACTGTCGAACGACCGCATGATTAATATTCGACTTGCCTCCATTGCCGTGCTGAATCTGATTCGACAAAGCTTGCCGAAATGATGTCGATTTGGAGATTTGGCCTCAAAAAACGCTTTTTTGAATGTTTCCCATACAAACTGAAGCTCTAAAATTCTGCTTAACTTAGCACTCTCAAAAAAGAATCGAATGGCCCTTGTAGAACTTCTGATGCCCAAAATGGGTGAAAGCATTATGGAAGCCACTATTTTATCCTGGTTAAAAAAACCCGGAGATAAAATTGAACTGGAAGAATCCGTTCTGGAAGTAGCCACCGATAAAGTTGACACCGAGGTGCCTTCCACACATGGCGGTGTTTTACAAGAGATATTGGCTCAAAAAGGTGACGTCGTAAAGGTGGGCCATCCCATTGCCATGATCCTCACGGAAGGTAATGATCCTGTTGCAACGACCGATCAGACTCAAGAAAAAAAACTTCCTGTCCCTGAATACACGAACGGAAACGGTAAGCCACACCACGTTGAATCAAAAGCATCAAGAGTGTCTACGCGTTTCTATTCTCCTTTGGTCAAAAATATCGTCAAGCAGGAGAATATTTCTCAGACGGAACTTGAGAATTTATCGGGTTCGGGAAAAGAGGGCCGGGTGACAAAAAACGATATCATCTCTTACGTTCAGCACCGTGGAACGAAATCGGTTCAGGCCACTTCGATCGGGATGGCCGATGAGATCATCGAGATGGATCGAATGCGGAAGATCATCGCTGAACGCATGATTGAATCGAGACGCATTTCAGCGCACGTTACTTCGTTTGTTGAAGCGGATGTAAGCAACCTGGTTCATTGGCGCAACAAAGTGAAGAACGATTTTTTTGAGCGCACCGGCGAAGCGCTTACATACACGCCGCTTTTTATCGAAGCCGTAGCACTTGCCATCCGTGATTATCCCATGATCAACATTCAGGTCGATGGCGATAAGATCATCAGAAAAAAAGATATTAACATCGGTATGGCTGTAGCACTGCCTACCGGAAATTTAATTGTTCCGGTAATTCGCAATGCCGATCAGCAAAGTCTAGCACAGTTAACAAAAATCGTCAATGATTTTGCACGACGGGCAAGAGAAAACAAACTGAAGCCCGATGACCTTGCCGGTGGAACGTTTACGATTTCCAACATTGGTTCATTCGGAAATATTATGGGCACTCCCATCATCATGCAACCGCAGGTAGCTATCATTGCCTTGGGCGCGATGCAGAAAAAACCTTCCGTCATTGAAACACCGCAAGGCGATGCCATTGCCATACGTCATAAGATGTACCTGTCACACTCATACGATCACCGGGTAGTCGATGGTGCTCTTGGCGGCATGCTTGTGAAACGGGTTGCGGACTATCTCGAGAAGTTTGACATTCATCGAAGTATTTAAATTACTGCCGCTGCAGAATATCCAGCCTGTTGTATCTCATTACTTCATTTCAATTAAATTCTTTTTTATATGAAATTCGGAACAAAAGCAGTTCATGCCGGAGTTGAACCTGATCCTTCCACAGGGGCGATCATGACTCCCATTTATCAAACGTCAACCTTCGTTCATGAATCCCCCGGAAAACACAAAGGATATTCTTATGCTCGTGGCACTAACCCAACACGTACCGTGCTGCAAAAAAACATTGCTGCACTGGAGAACGGAAAGTTTGGAATCTGCTTTAGCTCAGGCATGGGCGCTACAGATGCGGTGATCAAGCTCCTCGCTCCGGGTGATGAGGTGATTACAAGCAACGACCTTTACGGTGGTTCGTACCGTATGTTTAAACGTGTCTATGAGAAATTTGGAATCAAGTTTCATTTCATCGACATGACGGTGGCAGAAAACATCAAAGACTACATCAACGATAAGACAAGACTCATCTGGCTGGAGACTCCCTCAAATCCACTCATGAACATCATTGACATTGCGGCTTGTGTCAACCTTGTAAAGGGGAAAAATATTCTGGTTGCAGTGGATAATACATTTGCTTCACCCTATTTACAAAATCCCCTCGATGCGGGAGTACATATCGTCATGCATTCCGTTACGAAATACCTCGGCGGACATTCCGATGTGATCATGGGAGCCTTGGTGGTAAACGATGAGAAATTATTTCAGGACTTACACTTCATTGCCAATTCGTGTGGTGCGGTCCCTGGGCCTCAGGATGTGTTTCTTGTCCTTCGCGGGATAAAGACATTACACCTCCGCATGGAACGTCATTGCAGTAACGGAAAAAAAATAGCTGAGTTCTTACAGGCGCATCCGAAAGTAAAAAAAGTTTACTGGCCAGGGTTTTCAAATCACCCGAATCATGCTATAGCAAAAAAGCAAATGAAAGATTTTGGGGGTATGCTCTCTTTTGTATTGAAAGATGACAGCCTTGAAACAGCCACGCGATTAATGGAAAGCGTAGAACTATTTTCGTTGGCTGAATCACTCGGCGGCGTTGAGTCATTGATCAATCATCCGGCCTCGATGACACATGCCAGCATTCCGCGAGAGGAAAGAATAAAGAATGGTCTTAGCGATTCCTTGATCCGCTTAAGTATCGGTATTGAAGATAGTGAAGACCTGATCGAAGATCTTACAAAGGCATTATCAAAAATATAGTAAAGGGAAGGGGATTATAGTGAGTCATTACCTTCTCTTTCATCGCTATTACTTTTCTAGGCGAAAGAACAAACGAGAGGGTTTAATGGTCTGTGAAATTTTTCAGGCTGGCACGTTCTCAACAATAGAAACCGGAATTCGCACAACAAATTCACTGCCCTTTCCTGGTTCTGAGACAAGCGCTATATTCCCATGAAGGCGTTCAACCAATATCTTTACGATGGCCAATCCCAATCCATTTGAACTTTCTCCGGCCGTGGGGCGGGCACTTAGTTTTTTAAATTTCTGATACATCATCGACCGATCATCATCAGAAAAACCAGGTCCCTGATCTTTTACTACAAGGATCAATTTATCATCTTCACACGTGGTTGCAATGGTAACCTGTGTTCCGAAAAATGAGAATTTTATTGCATTGGAAATAAGATTATCCAATATCCGTGTAATGTAATTACGCTCAGAAATAACGGACTTGGCAAAATCGTTTTTCACAATCAATGAGATTGATTTTAGATCGGCAGCTTGCTGGAATGCCATGACACGGACATGAATCAATTCGTTCACGTTTATTGTCCCAAAACTCGGCCTATCCTTTACCTCCCTTAAAGAATTCACGTCAAGAAGGTCAGTAATGAGATCAAGTCCTGAACGTGTGGAATCCTTGAGCAGTTTTAAATACTCCTCCTGGGAATTATTCATATTTCGCTCCGCCTCCATGAGGCAGGCCAAGCCATAGATACGGTTCATCGGGGACTTTAAATCATGCGCCACAATACTCATCAATGTATCCTTCTCACGATTAATATCTGCCAAATCGTGATTTCTTCTGAATAGCTTTTCGTTCTGATGTGCAATTTCAGCTCGCTGTTCAGCAATATGTTGATTTTGCAAGGCCAGCTTATTGTTTATCCTTCGTCTCTTATTACTGCTAATCAGTGTAACACCGGCAATCACACCAAGAAGAATAATAGTCACCACAAGAGCAATGTTTAAAATTCTCTGCCGCGAGATCAGGGCAAGGTTTTTAGCTTCCTCAGATTTTAACAATTCATTTTCCTTCTCCTTTTTTTCGAGTTCAAGGCGAAATTGTAATCGCTCAATTTCTTCAGTCAGATCTTCAGTCTGCAATTTCGCCTGAATTACATTATATCGCTGAGTGTACTCGTTGGCTTTCGCGATACTGCCATTCCGTTTAAAAATCTCCGACAAAAAGAACAAGGCTTCACGTTGGAATGATAGATTTCCGGAAGCTTCAGAAAAATTCAGTATCTGAGTGAATAATTTTGTTGAAAGCTCATCCTGTCTTTTTTGGTACGCATATTTGGCGCGGATCAGGGTTGCCCGCAAAAATAAATTTTGGTTTGTTTTTTCCGATACAATCTTCAGCACATCATTCGTCATTGCCAAAGATTGGTCAAGCTTTCCGTTGCTAAAAAAAAATTCCGCCATGCCCGTACGCAATTCCGCCAGGGTTGCCCGATCATCAACGCGTGTGGCAATCGAATCTGCTTCAACGAAAGAATTCATGGCAGCTTGCTCTTCATTTATTTCCTGATAGACCAGAGCGAGTTCAAACAATGCAGAGATTACTGCTCTCGGTTCATCAAGTTTTCTTCGAAGCTCCAATGCTTTAAGTGAATTCGTTAGCGCTTTTGAATAATCATTCTGTGCTTTATACAAAGTCGCAAAGCTCCTATACACGTAGGCTGATCCCAATTTATCATGAAGGGACTCAAATAATAGTAAAGCATTATTGAAATTATTGTAGGCCCTCACAACGTCTCCCCGGTCGATAAACATACGACCAAGATTGTTGTACCCATAAGCCAGTTGCATTGAGTCTTTTTGTTCGATGGCAACCGTGATCGCTTTTTCATGATATTCCAAAGCGGTTTTATAATCTCCGGCGTTTGCGTTGGCTAAACCAATAAAACTAAGTGGTCTTGACAGATCCTTTTTAAGGCCAAGCCCTTGCCCCAGTGTATAGGCCTTAGAACAATAGTAAATCGTACTGTCAGGAAATGAGTAGCGGTATTCAAATCCAATTGCATTCAGAAGTTCGTACTCTTCCTTGCTGTCAACATGCTTCAATTGCTGCTTTAAATTGTCGATAGCATCCAGGTTCTGTCCCAGAAGTACAGCACCGATAAAACATAACGCGACCGTGAAAAAAAAGCGCATCCTGGATTTCAGCAAAATCAATAATTTAATGCCAGGTATGAATCTAATGATCTTTTATGTCAGGTGAAATAATATGGCGGGAAATATTCCGTGAATTTAATTCTCCGTAAAATTAAGGTCTTTTGAGAACGTTTCTTCTATCGATTGCAGGGCGATGAGTGCGATAATGATGGTAGCCACACCAACGATCAGTGCTCCGTTGATAATCCCGACTTCGCCACGTAGAAACCGAAACGCAAAAGTAAGCGGTACTACGGTCCATCGTATAAAATTAGGAACCGTAGTCGCAACGGTGGCCCTCAGATTTGTACCAAATTGTTCAGCTGCGATCGTAACAAAGAGTGCCCAGTACCCAATGCTAAATCCAGCCAACGCGCAAATGACATAAAATCCGTCCGCTGTCTTCACAGGAGAAAAAAGAAAAATCAGAATAGAAAAAAGCGTCATGGTGATATAAATGAGCACCACTTTTTTTCTCGATTGCAGTCCCTGACTGATAAATCCGCTTAATAAATCTCCTACTGCGAGTCCAATATACCCATACATGATGGCGTCACCTGCCGTAACTACACCATCGATATTCAATGCGACGGCAAACTCAGGGGAGAACGTGATTAAAATCCCGATCACGAACCAAATCGGCAAACCGATTAAGATATTACCCAGGAATTTCCTGAACCTTCTCTTTTCGCTGAAAAGTTGAAAAAAATTTCCTCGCTGTACATGTTCGGTTTTCAATTTCATAAATATGCCTGATTCAAAAATACTGACCCGGGCAATGAGTAACAGTAGACCTAATCCACCCCCAATAAAATAAGCAATCTGCCAATCAAACTTCCGCGCAATAAAATTGGCAAATACGGCTCCCATCAATCCAACAGAAGCAACTAAAGTAGTTCCGTATCCACGAAGCCGTGTGGGCAACACTTCCGAAACGAGGGTAATACCGGCACCGAGTTCTCCTGCCAGACCAATGCCGGCAATGAACCGAAGCAGGGCATATTGATTTACAGTAACAACAAATCCGTTCGCAATATTGGCAACGGAATACAAAAGAATAGAACCAAACAAAACAGATAACCTGCCTCGCTTATCACCAAGAATTCCCCAGATAAGCCCCCCCACAAGCAAACCAGTCATTTGAGACTGAATTAAAAACTCTCCTGTTGTGAGTAGGTCGCTGTCCGGTACCCCTAATGAAGTCAAGCTCGCCTTTCGGACAATACCGAATAAAAGTAAATCGTAGATATCAACGAAATACCCTAATGAAGCAACAATCACAGGAATGCTGAGCAGCTGACGAAAGTCCTTTTGATCCATCTAGTTCTTCCCGATAATATAATACAGGATTGGGCCAAGCACCGGCAGGAAGATGACCGCAATAACCCAAAGAATCTTTTTTTCTGAATCTTTATTGCTTCGGAGTATGTCCAAAATAACAATGACATCAACGATTACTATCAGCAGGTAGAAAAACCGAATCATATAATTTAGTTTGTCTCTAAGATTTTAAACAACTCATCGAGATTGGGTGTAACGATAATTTCTGTTCTTCTGTTCTTTTGCTTGTTCTGCACATTATCGTTTGAAGCGAGAGGTGAATATTCGCCTTTCCCTGACGCCGTTATTTGATTGGGCGGCACGCCGGCGTCTGTCAATATTTTTGTTATGGACGTAGCACGCATTACACTCAAGTCCCAATTATCCTGCATGTAGGTTGACTTTTTTGAGATAGGCACATTATCGGTATGACCTTCTACCATCACCTGAATATCCTTCTGATCCTTTAATGCTTTCGCAAGCTGCTGCAATGCAGATACTCCCTTTTTATCTACCTCAATACTCCCTGAACCAAAAAGCAATTGTTCAGCGAGCGAAACGTATACTTTTCCGTTCTTCACTTTAACGGTAAGATCATTCTCTTTAAAATTGAGAAGGGCGTTTGTAATCCGATTTTTCAAATCCTGAACAGCTTTGTCTTTACTAGCCAAAACCTGTTCGAGATCCCGAACATTTTTTTCTCGCTCGGCAAGACTGGTACTGAGAGAATCATTGAGCTTGCGTGTCTTTTCAAGATTTTCCTGAATCGACAACAATTGCTCCTTTTGGTCTGCCATGTCGCGGTTCAGCTTGCCGCTACTATTCAGTAAATTTTTATAGTACGCATTAACCTTTTCGTATTCATCGTTCAAGTCAGCTAACTTTTGTTTCGAGGCCCGGTAGTTGATTCCAAGATCAGTGGTATCACTCTTAAGTTTTGCCATTTTATCTTCAGCATCCTTAATGCTTGCATTGGCCTTATCCAGCAAGTCTGTCTTCTGCGCAAGTTCCCCATCAGCCTTCACTTTTTGGGCGAGCATATCGTCATATTTCTTCTTGGTAACGATGCAACCTTGAAGTGTCAGCAGGAGCGAAAAAACAATAACCAAGTACCTTCTCATACGTATTCGTTTACCCATTTAAATATAAAATTTAACGAAAGGTACAATTATGTTTGAAGCGATAAAACATCTCTCCTAAAATCTAAAAACGAACCGACAAAGCCAGACTTAGGTAGTTGCCTCGATATGTATTGTTGATCTCATACCCTATGTGATACCAGGTTAGAGAATAATCCAAAACTTGTCTGGAGTAAGTGAATCCTGCTTTGCCAAGAAACACCAGCTTTCTGGCTTCCAGCGTATACACACTCCGATTGCCCTCAAAAAGACTGCCCTCAATGAAAATGTTGGATGCGACATACTCTCCTCCCAAACCTAAGAAGAAAAATGCTTCCGAATTAGCACCGTACGGTCGTTCTTTCTTATTCCAGGAAATACGCGAACCTGTAAAAGCCGAATTATTAACCGTATTAAATTTTAAAAATCTGAAATTAAATTCCTGACCCAGGTTATTGAGACCGGTCCCCAGAGCTATTTTACTTATCGAGACCAGATCCACCCAATGTACCAATGTCCAGTTTCTTGTGTGGCTGTAATGGAGGTTTACTACCACTTCATCGGCTATTTGTGATTCCCAACCTCTCACAGGATATATGTTGATTAATTCATGCCACCATTCCTGAAATTGCCCCATGCCCGAAATCTCACCAACAAGTCCGACTTCGACTCCAAAATCGTGGCCCACGTTGCGCTTATTATAAATGGTCATCCCGGCACGAAGAAAGTTCCATCCCGCATAGGGACGATCCATATATTTGGTCTGCCAGGTATCAATATCACTCGGCGTAAAGATCTTATTCCCATAGTGATAGTTCCATCTTATTTTGGAAGAATCTGAACCTTGGGCAATTTTCTTAAAAAGTTTTGAACTGGGTTTAATCAGGCTATTAAACTCAATATCCATTCCAAATGTGTAGTACCGATCGGTGAGTAGAAAAAAATCGTTATCAGTACTAAAAGTCATTTGTCGTGACAAGCCGTGCTTGCGAACAGATTGCCCAATACAGAATTGAATGCTGGCCAGGAAAACAACACCAAAAAAAATTGTCCTTACGAACATGACACAGACTATTAATTAGGTAAGCGCAAGGAAGTGTTTATAATGCCGTTGTCATGGGTCCAAAATATCTTCAGTTCTCCATTACGTTGATTGTAATTCAACACCGGTATATGGGACGTTTCCATCGGATTTAAAAGGATCGAGGTACCTTGCTCATCCCACACATACGAAAGTTTTTGTTCGATGTCTGTGAATGAGAAAATTCGTTTTCCGGAATCGAAGTTAAACAAATGAGGCAATAACGTTTCTGATCCTGGATTTTCCCTTTGGAATAAAAGCTTTCCTCGTGCATCGAAAGCTGCAATCTTTGTGGCGTCTATTCTTACAAATGAACTTGATCGTTTATCATCGGAAACCAAAAGGGAAAACTGAGAGTTAGCGTTATCCTTAAGCAAAGCCTCCTGATCAACAATTTTACCAAGCAGGTTAAATTTAACTTTCATGCCTCCCTTGGACACAACGGTAAAAACACTGGATGAGAAATTCTTACCATTCTCAAAAAAATAATCTCCTTCGGGTCTTATGGGCAAGCTCAATGGAAAACCTTTGATCGATTCTCCCCTTCGATTCATGATGTGGACAAGTCCGTCGTCCTGGATGGCGATGAAATAATCCTTACCTAAAATTCGATAATGTCGTGCTGGGGCAAAAAGGTTTCGTTGCACGGTTTTTGGATTCCATCCCTCAAGCATATGACCTTCCTTATCCAGAATGTAAATTTTTCGTTCCGTGTCAGAAACCAGAAATCTGTAATTTTTACTTTTGTCGTAGTCAACGACAGAAGAAAATCTCAGCTTCTGGCTTTCCATGGATTTGGGAAAGCCCGTAATGTACCTGCCAAGCCTGTCAACAATGTGAATTTTGTTTTTCGTAATAAATATGTATTGCAGTTTTCCGTTTTTATAGAAGTCAATCTGACTAACATCATGCATGATTTTGCTGTCAAGATCAAGTTTCCATTCAATTTTCCCATTTGGTGCAATGAGATAAATTGTATTTAGTGTATCCTGAACGATAAGTTCTGAACCTCCTGTATCGTGGTTTTTAACAAGAAAAGGTTTTGACGTGAGTTCACGCGGAAGTCTTAAATTCGAAAACGATTTTTGACTTTTTACGGCATCTTTACTCTGCTTCAGTGGAAAATTCCCGGTAAAATAATAGTCTTGTTCGAGCTTGCTGAATTGAATAGCCCCGCGATCTACCGAAAGAAACTGAGTAGATTCAAAATAAGTTTTCCATCGCGCAGTCAAATGATCTCTTAAGTACGGAGATAGCAAATTGACATCAAAAAAAAGGTCAATGTTAGACTCCTGAAGAGTTGTCTCTAAAAACGAATTCCACCGCAGTGATTTACTCCATGTGTTTTCTTCATCAATGTCATCCAGGCATTGTTTTAGCAGTTCGTTACTTTCTGAAAACAAAACATAATCTCCTGCCCGCGCAAAATAGCTTTCTGATGACTTACTGGCTAACGGCCAAAAAAGAGTATACGCGAAATTTGAACGGTTAATTTTTCCGATTGTGTAATCGGAATACGATTCTGAATAGACCGAGTCCTTATCTATCGTTGATACGATTTCAGATAGTTTCTCCAGAGAAGACATTCCCAAACGTGCATTCTTCAATTCGGCAATAAATACAGATTTGATTTCAGATCCCTTATTGACTGCAATCAACCCTATCTCATCGTCAATGAATCTATAAAATTCTGAAGAGTTAAATTTGTATGTAGATAACTTTTCCAGGCTATCTTTTATTGGAGATTTCTGATTTTTTAAAAATACGTCACGATTCGCATACCAGGTCTCCGGTTGAGAAATTCCATAATGCAAAACAGTCGCAGCGTTGGTGGAGATAACATCCTTCATCTCAAAATCAACCGGAGCTTGATTTTTAAACAACGTTAAGAAAGAATTCCCAACCGAATCAGTAGCGAATCCATTGAATAATGCATTATCCTCATTGATTTTAAAATCGGTAACGAGCGATTTTCCAAAAATGAAATTTAGCCCCAGAATATCGTCACCCGAAAAAGATTCAATCCAGCGAAAAAATTCGGGCAAACTGACATACACATTACCACCGTCCTTCTCCAGGGTAGAAAGCTGAAATAATTTAGCGTTCTCTTTTTTAAACGTTACAGGATTTTCGGCGCCCGAAATACGTACGGCATCTTCAACCAGAATAGAGGTTGTACTCGCTATTAAAACGTTATCAATAACAGTAAATGAGAATACTCTTTTTGCAGGCGAAACGAATTCGTAAATAATAGCTCCTTCAAACGTTCTTTTCTGTTGTTGAATCTTTTTGGAGGCAATTTGCTTTTGGAATTCTGATAATCGTTTTTTCTGATCAGCAGAGAGTGGCGTGTAAAAAGCAAAATCAAAATCATCTTTGGATACAACACTCAGGGTGATTACTGTATTCGTATTAGCCAATAGTGGATCCAGTGTTGTTTGTATCAGCGAGTCCGAAAAATTCTTTGTTACCTCTTGAACAAGTTGCTGAACAATTGCATTGCTTGATGCCGGTGGGGTATAAACAAGCACAACATGTTGTCCGATAAATTCCCAGGGGGTTCGTTCTTTTTCCTGCTTAAAATCAAAGATGAAAATAATGGAAGCGAGCAGAAAAAAAATACCGAGAGCAATAAGTAAAGGAGTTTTCTTCACAATAGGTCTTTGGATGCAAAAGTATACAATATACTTTCTATCGGTTGTCCATTTTAACGCATAAAAAAACCCTGACGTGCCTAAGGCAGTCAGGGTTTGATGTATCAAGGCAACGACTTACTCTCCCGGATTTGAATCCAGTACCATCAGCGCGGGTGGTCTTAACTTCTCTGTTCG